>OWIK01000241.1_pt1 | contig 20942 bp, 13 predicted proteins | sample 1732691 | NCBI WGS metagenome assembly OWIK01 (sample SAMN05065743, study PRJEB22554) | human gut metagenome | biome: ENVO:2100002; feature: ENVO:00000062; material: ENVO:00002003 | host: Homo sapiens | place: USA | reverse complement strand
TCTACACAAGGCTATTCGTCGGCAGCGTCAGATGTGTATAAGAGACAGCTATGAGCGACGCCGAGTTTGCCGAGCTGGAGCGGTTCCCGGATTTTGATGTGTAACAGCTTTTCATAAATTTACAATTCATTTATTCCTCAAAGTAAGGAAGTGTAGTATAATAAAAACAAATCTTGCTAATGTATTTGTCAAGAGTTTTTTATAGATTTTTCGATTTTCTTTTGGAAAAAGGGCGCATTAAATTGAACCCACAGCAGTTGTGGATTTTTGAAAAAACTATATAATAGAGTCAGTGGTTACTGTTGCTTGAGCGTTTCCATCGCTCTCGCGTAGTAGATGCGGAGAAACTTGTTGACGCCGGCCATTTTAGCTACGTTATACGGTTTCCCTTCCTGTTCCTTTTTGAGCAGAAAAAGGTAGACAGGGTCATTTTGAGGTCGTGTAAGTTTGAGTGCCTGCATAACCTCAAAGCAATACTTTCTGAGAGCCGCATTCCCACGTTTTGATATGTGGCGATTGTGGCTCTCAAATGTTCCAGACTGATATGGAGGCGCATCGTTACCAGCATAAGCGTTGAGTGCTTTTCCGCTGTGAAAGCGGCGGATATCTCCAATTTCAGCAAGGATAAGAGGATCGAGTCGATCCCCAACACCGGCCATAGAGCGCAGAACGGCGTATTCGGGCAACGTTTCAGCTAATGTTTGCATTTTTGGAATAATTGAATCAGCGGCCTTTTGGGATTCACAGACAAGTTCAAGGCATTGATCTTGAGCCGCAAGAGTGTATTCGTTTTCTCCTCTTGTTGTGATATTGCGTAATGCAGCTTCGTAAATTGCCAACCCATGTGTTTTGGTTTGGCGATTTCGAGATTTTCTTGCAATTTTTTCAAAGGCGTCAAGGAAACGACTTTTTCCCATTTTCTTTATACGATCGTAGGATTTAAAACGATTGATAAAGAGAACGGAAAGACTGGTTTCTGGCGTTCTGGTCGTTAGTGGCAGAATGTTGGTTATGCCAGGCATCGTTTCATCCAATAGATTAAGTAGAAATACTTTGTTGGTTTTAAGGGTAAGCATTCGCTGATTATACTGTCGTGCCAAAAATTTTAAATCTTCGTATTTCTGCTCCATAGATGTGTATGGAACCAGAGAATAACTCTTTTCCAATGCATATCTGGCAATCCGCACTGCATCTTTCTTGTCCGTTTTGGCCTTGCGAAGATCCATGTCTCCGAATTTCTTGATTTGATAGGCATTAACCATACAAACAGGGAGCCCGGCTTCCCGAAACGCTTTCAGAACAGGATAATGGTAATGCCCGGTATTTTCCATTAAGATGGTAGCAGATTGATTGCTATTCAAAATATACTTGATGAAAGCGTTTGGTTCGGGCTGCGTATGGTGGAATTCAAAAGGACTTGTGTGCATTGATCCATCTTGGTTTAAGATGGCTGCTACACTTTTTGACTTGGAAATATCGATTCCTACTGCGAGCATTGACATTCCTTCTTTCGTTTCGATTTATGGCTATCCAGCTTTTCCAAAGTACGCACATATTCAATCGTGAAACGGGAGCTATGTCCCAACTTGCCGAATCGAGCACAAAACAATGGAGGCTGGCTGACACATTTGTCTGCGGGCGTGATGTCCCAATCGGAAATTTCGTCAGACCATATCTCCATTTTAAAAGAAAAGAGCAAGGCCGGATAGACCTTACTCTTACATTATGAATCGGTATTTGGAGGAGATTCTTATTTATGAAAAAAGGAATAAACAAATCAATCTTATTTTATGTTGTATCAGTTCTGTTTTTTATAGCCTCAGCTATTGGCTTTATGAGTGGAAATGATAATTCTATGGCTATAGTATGGTTGTGTCTTGGTTCCTCATTTCTTTGCTTAGGTTCGACTCATAAGAAAAAGGAAAACAATAAAGCAAATACAGATGATAAATAAATTATCAATTTGTTAAGTTGTTGTATAACTTTAATTGTAACAATAATAGTATCAATACTAATTTTAAATGTGGTTATCCCTTTAAGTCAGATTGGTTAAAGACCGGACAATGGGACTCTTAAAGTGGTAGAATGTAATCGTAGACCGTAACAACGGAGGGATTACAAGATGCCACTCAAAACCAAACAGACTCTTGCAGTCATTGCCACAAGCAAGTCAACCATTAAGCAAGGCTCTACCATTCTACCTGACTAAAAGGGATAACCAGATTCAAAAATACTGGGAAGTGTGTGAAGTGAAGAAAAAATATTTATTCCTCTTGTTGTTTTTTTGATAGGAATGTGTCTTGCAGGTCTAATTGTATACAAAACAAATCTTCATGAAAAAGAAAATAAACTCACAATAACGCGATTGAATGCAACAACTTATGGTGAACGTATCAAACAGGAAATTTCTGATGGAATTGAGATTACTCATACGTTACAGCAACTGCTGATTGACGAAAATTGGACCATTAACAAATTTGATACGATTGCGAACAATTTAGTGAATGATTCTGTAGAAAGCATACAGCTTGCTCCAAATGGTGTTGTGACTGATATATATCCGGAAGAGGAAAACGAAGCAGGGAAGATTGATCTGCTTAATGATAAGGAGCGAGGAAAAATATCCTGTTATGCAAGAGATGATCATATACTGATTACACGGGGACCATTCGAATTAAAATAGGGTGGAGAAGGAATTGCCGTTCGCAATCCGGTTTATTTGGAAGATGGAACGGGACAGGAATATTTCTGGGGATTTACGATTATTATTCTGCGTGTTCCGGATATTTTTTCAGAGTCGCTCAGTGCAGTATCAGAATTTGGATATGAGTATAGGCTTTCCAAAACGGTTGCTCCATGGGATGACACTTATGAAATCGTTTCTCAGTCAGATGATAAATTAATTTCTCCCATTTCTTATGGATTTACTATAGGTGAGGAAAATTGGAAATTTGAATTAATGCCGAAGGGAGGCTGGGGAAAAAAAGTCTGTAATTCTGCTTGGAGGAATTCTTAGTGTTATCGTCCTGCTACTGACAGGTCTTACCTGTGTGATCCTTAAGTACAGAGAAAATAAGATTAAATTTCAAACTTTGGCGAATATGGATGCTCTGACTAATATTTATAATCGTTATGGTTTTGATACGCTGGCAGAGAGGATGATTGCAAAAAATCCAAGGAATCATTATATTGCTGCATTACTAGACGTAGATAATTTTAAACTTATCAATGATGTTTATGGACATGCATACGGAGACCGTACCTTAAAAAATCTGGCTGACAGCATGAAAAAGTTTTTTCCATCTGATGTATTGTTGGGACGAAATGGAGGAGATGAGTTCTGCGTCCTTATACCGAATTGTACTTATGAAGAGGCAAAAGAAAAGTTAACGCAATTTACAAAGACACCGAAAACATTTTTGTGTAAAGGGGAAGAACATTCTTTTTATATTTCTCTCGGCTATGCGGAATATCCACGGAGTGGATCAAATCATTCCCAACTCATGCGATGTGCAGATGCAGCACTTTATGAAATAAAACTACATGGAAAAAATGGATGTATGGCATATCGGGAAGGACTTCAATCAGGAGTCCGTAAACAACTGGGATTTGCGCTTAAAGATGTTTCAGAACATCTTCCGGGTGCATTTATTATTTATAAAGCGGATAAAAAAGATGATGAATTGTTTTACGCCAACCGTGAATTTCTTCATATGACAGGATACAAAAATTTGGATGAATTCTTTTCACATACAAAGAAAAGTTTTCGAAACCTGATCCGGGAGGATGAACAAAAACAGATGGAATCCAGCATCTGGAAACAGATTGACGGTGGCAATGAAAATGACTATATTTATTTTCATATGAGAAAAAGTGACGGTTCTTATATTTCTGTTCTTGACCATGGAAGAATTGTGGAGACACCTCAATATGGCAGGGTGTTTTATGTAATGTTTATAGATTGGGAAGATATACATATTCATTACAGTGATTTAATCATCTAGAATTAGATTGTTGGTGTTCTAGGTGGTATATTAATCGCCTGCCTGACTTCAAAAAAAGAAACTTGATTGTTTGTTAGCAGAGTATTTTACGATTGATGAGGGATTATGCGAGACTATGAAGAAAAGTCTGTAAATAATAATCTTCTATGATAATGATTGAGCTGGAAGCACTAAATTGGAGCTTCCAGCTCTTGTTTTATATATACGACATGATTTTTGGTATGTCAAGAGCGGACGTCAAAAGCGTCCTTCTCATCATGTATACAGATTCTGTTATTCCGGGAGTCTTCCCTCATACATAATGCTGAGTTCACCGTGGACCTGTCCCCAGTTTCGAATGCTCATAGTCCATTTTTTAGTGGCTTCGAAAGTTGCCAGATATAGGGCTTTCAGAAGTGCTGTATCACTTGGAAATACACTTCTCTGACGGTTGAGCTTACGGTAGGTGGAATTCAGACTTTCGATTGCATTGGTCGTGTAAATTTCCATACTCCAGTCTTTTATAAATCCATGAGACACAGGCAGCAACATCTTTAAAGACCTGCTCATCTTCAGGGTGAAAAAAGATTTCACGCCAAATACTCTCAATTGTATCCCCAAGCAAATTTTGATCTGCATAGCAGTTTGCTATGCAGCGTGCCTCATCCTTTGGGATGATTTACATTTCGAAACAGACTCGTATAATATAATTTGAGACAGGTGGCGAAAAGCTTATGGCGATCTCGCTCTGTATCAAAGGGAGGGAAGAAATGACCGAAAAAATCATTATAAAGCCTTCTGTTCAGAAACGGTTTGACAGCTTCATGGTGCATGGCAGAGTCCTTTTTTTCAGCGCGCCCTGCGGCTTTGGAAAGACCGTACTGGCGGACGCGCTGCTGCGCGGGCAGAATGTGCTGCGGCAAAGTGCGGCAGCCCCAGACTGGGCGATTCCATCGTCAGCGCAGGATTGGGACATTCTGCTGATTGACGATCTTCAGCTTATGCAGGAGGAAGCCGGGCAGCAGGCTCTTTGCGAACTGATTCGCTCAAGTCCGGAGCGCCATTTCGTCCTGCTTTCGCGCGGTGCGCCGCTGGGCTGCCTGATGGCGTTTCAGTACACAGGGCTGATGACGGTGCTGGAGGCCGACGACCTGCTTTTTGACGCGGACGATGTGCGGCGACTGTTTCAGCTTTCGGGAGCAAATGTAACAGATAACGAGATCGACGGAATTTTGAAAGAATCCCTGGGCTATCCGCTGGGTGTGGCCATCACGGCGCGGTGCATGTCCCCGAACAAGCCGTGGACGCCGGAGCTGGTGGCGCGGGTGTTCCACGAGGTGTTCCTCTACTTTGAGACCGCTATTTACCGGCGCTTTGACCTGCCGGTGCGGCGCTTCCTGTTGGAGCTGGCCCCCTTTGAAAGTTTTGACCTGGAAATGGCGCGGATGGTCAGCGGCGATCCCCGCGCCGGCGAACGGCTGGACTGGCTTCTTCGATACACCACTATGCTGCGCTACGACGACTGCCAGCGCTTCCACTTCTGGTCGGGTTTCCGGGCTTTTCTCCTTTGGGAGATGGAACGGGAGTATACCGAGGAAAAGCGCAAAGCGCTCATCAGCCGGGGCGGGCTGTACTATGAGCTGAAGGAGGACTACGCCCACGCCCTGGAATGCTACACCAGCGGCGGTGACCATTCCAAGGTTTCCGAGCTGCTGGTGCGTAATGCAGAACTACACCCCGGCATGGGGCACTATGCCGAGATGGAAAAATACTACCGCAGCCTGCCGGAGGCGGAAATTCTCGCATCCCCCTCTCTGATGCAGGGCATGAGCATGCTCTGCGCGCTGGTCATGGATTACGAAGGCTCGGAGCGCTGGTATGGCGAACTGCAAAAGTTTGTCGAACACTGTGGCAGACAGGACGCCGCCGGAAAGCAGGCCCGCGGTCGCCTTGCGTGGCTGGACATTTCCCTGCCCCAGCGGGGCGTGAAGGGTCTGACGGAAACCATCCCCGCCGTGTTTCGGCTGCTGACGAACAAAGAGCTGGCGCTGCCGTCCTTCTCCGTCACGAGCGCGCTGCCGAGCATCATGAACGGCGGCAAGGACTTTTCCGAATGGAGCAAAAAGGACGACCTGCTCTACAAAACCCTCCGTCTCCCCGTGGAGGCAGTACTGGGGCGGGACAGTGTGTGTCTTGCCGACTGCGCCATTGCCGAGAGCAAATTTGAAAAGGGCGCGGACGTCACCGGACGGATGCTGTCCCTTCTCCCGCAGCTGAACGAGATCCGCAACCGGGGCACGCCGGACATGGAGTTCGCCGTCAGCGGGCTTCTGGCCCGCAGCCAGCTGGCAAACGGACAGGCGATGGATGCGCGGCGCACCATCGAGGTGCTCCGTGAATGCTTTGCCGAGCGCGGTTTGACACGCTTTCTGCCCAATATGGACGCCATGCTCTGCCGTATTGACATGCACACCGGCGACCTTGACGCAGCGGACGCATGGTATCGGGAAAAAGCCCCGTGCGAACCCACGCACCTGAACGTCATGCGGCGCTATCAGTATCTCACCCAGGCCATGGTGGAGCTGGAGGACGGCAGACCGGACACGGCGCAGCTGACCCTCTCCCCTCTGGAACCGTACATTCAAAACTGCGCCCGCAACATCGACGGCATTCACCTGAATGTCCTGACTGCCATCGCCCTGCACCGCAAGAAGGACGAGCGGTGGCGCGAGCGATTGACGGCGGCGCTGGACGCGGCGGCGGAGTACCGCTTCATCCGCACCGTCAGCGTATACGGCACGGCGGTGCTGCCGCTGCTGGAAGCGCTGGACTGGGACGGCGACAAAGCATGTCGCAAACGGCTGATGGCGGCGGTGCGGACGCAGGCGGCGTTCTACCCGCATTTCCTCGAACCCCGCCTTGCCCCCGGTGAGGAGTTGACGCCCACGGAGCTGCAAATTCTCCATCTGCTCTGCGCGGACAAGTCTAACACCGAGATCGCGCAGATCATGGACGTGAAGCTGTCCACAGTGAAGACCCACGTCAGCCACATCCTCGACAAGCTGGACGTGAAGCGCCGGGCGGAGGCCAAGACCGCCGCGAAGAAGCTGCATTTAGTGCCGGACAACCTGTAAAAACATCATCCGACAGATGTCGGATTTCCACATAAAAGCAAGACGATTTTTCAAGGAGGAAAGACATGAAAAAACGAATATTGAGTGTGCTCATGGCGCTAGCGCTGTGTCTAACGCTCCTGCCCGCGCCCGTGTGGGCGGCGGAGGACACACTCTCGGGCGGCACCATCGTGCAGGAGGAGCAGGAAGAATCTACGCCCGCCATATCGGAACAGGCGGTGGAGGACACGTCGGAGGGCGGCACCATCGTGCAGGAGGAGCAGGAAAAAGCCACGACCGAAGGCAACGGGCAGTCGACCAACACGGGCGAAGGCGAACAGTCCAATTCCGAAACGGGCACGCTTACGGAGATCTGGTTCGTAAGAAAGCCCGATTCCATTGGCCGCAGCTATGACGGTACGACGGACGGCAGCATGGTTTCGTTCGGCACACCGCAATTCACGGACGGCACAAATACGTTTGAACTCACGGAAGGAACGGACTTTACCGCCAAGAAGGCCTTCGATTCTGCGGACGCGGGTAATCATACCGTCACTGTAGAGGTCACGCTGATCGGCGAGGCCGCAGCGAAGTACAAGCTCAAGGCGGGCGAGGAAACGTTTACGATCAGCGGCACCATCAACAAGGCCTATCCAAATCTGACCGTATCTCTTTCCGAGACGACTTGCACGGTGGGCGAAAAGCTTCTTCCGCTGCTGTCTGTCAGCGGTGCTCCAGAAGACGCCGCGGTGACATATTACTATACGCAGTACCAAACATTAGCTGGGGATTCGGAGTATGAGGGCAGTGATGTCGTTCCTGCAATCGACGAAAACACTGCAATCAGCGAGCCCGGCACATATTACGTTTATGCCAAGTCCAGCGAGACTAAGAACTACGATGAGGAACGGTCGGATACCGTGGAACTCACGGTCAACAAGGCGGTCGTTAAGGCGGCTTCCGTGACAAAAGCGGACGGCACGGATGGCGGTACATACGAATCCCTCCCGGCGGCGCTGAACGCGGCGCAGGACGGCGACACCGTCAAGCTGCTGGCGAACCATACGACAAATTGGAGCGACGTCGAAGCCAGCGATCTTTCCACACTGGCTGTCGTCACCAAACGGCTGACGCTGGAATTGAACGGCTGGACGGTGGATTATCTCGAAGTGGGCGAGGTGGTTCCTGACGAGGAAGGCGGAATCCTGGAATCCACCGATGGCAACCTGACCATCGTAGATAACATTCAAGATGGCTCCCACGGCAAAATCAAAGACCTCCAATTTGTAAATGGTTCACTGGAGATTCAGAGCGGTCAGATTGGAGATTCTGGCGAAGGCAAGCTTACCTGTAACGGGAACAGCGGCAGCGTGACTGTCTGCGGCGGCACGGTGCTTGGTCTCACGGTGGGCGAGGGCGCTTCCGTCACCGTCTCCGGCGGCTCAACGCACGCGGGTTTCTGGTTCAACGACGGTACGCTGACAATCACAGGCGGCACGTTCGGCAATGTAAACTTCCGTAATAACGGTGGGACCATCGCCATCAGCGGCGGCACCTTCTCTACGATTCGAAATACGGGTGTAAGCAGCAACATTCCGCCTATGTCCCTGCTGGCGCCGGGCTATGCCTTCTATAAGGACAACGCCGTGCAGGACGGCAGCAAGATCGATTCTCTGCAAGATGTGACGGTCAAAGAACACACTCACACCATGGTGGACAACAAGTGCGCCTGCGGTTTTTCTTGCACCCACACGAACACCAAGGGCGTGAGCACCATCGGTAAAGATGGCAAGTGCACGGTCTGCGGGACGCAGGTTGCGGCTGGCATCGGTGAAACCTATTATACCGATGTGAAGTCCGCCCTGGATGCGGCAGCTGACGGTCAGACCGTACGGCTGCTGGCAAACGGGATGCTTCCTAGCGGCATATATGCCAGCAAGACCCTCACGCTGGATCTGAACGGACATAGCCTGAGTGGGTACAGCTTGAATGTCGGCGGCCTTACGGCCACGAGCCAGATTCGCACCGGCAATCTGACGGTCATTGACAGCAGCGGCGGCAACGGCGCAGTGGGCGTGACCGTGCGGGACGGCGGTACGCTGGTATTTGATCCGGAGAATGACAGCACCACCCTGCTCCAGCTGGAGGTTTGGGGCGGCACAGTCGAGCTGTACGGCGGAAGGATTTTGAGAAAAGGTCTGCAGCTGAATAACAGCATCGTATTGGGCGATCTGCTTCCCCGGAAAGCGGGGCTTGCTTACTACCGTGAGGGCAGCGACACGCAGCTCACGCTGAAGGAAGCCGCTTCCAAGACCTGCGACCTGGTGGTAAAGTCTTGCGCCCACGGCGGCAAGAACGGCTTTGACGAAAACGCCACTGCCTGCCCCTACTGCAACGCGCCCGCGGTGGCGGAAGCAGCCTTGAACGATGGTGAGGGCGGTCGCCTGCGGCGGAGATTTACCAACCTACAAACAGCCATTGATGCAGATAGAGACGGTGGCGCGACTCTTCAGCTGCTGGCCGATGTGACCGGCGATTATACCATCGACGGTACGCAGGACACGGGACTTAACCTGAACGGACACTGCATCAAGGGTACGGTGACGGTCAAGGCGGCTACAGGCAACAATACCACCACTTTCAGCAACACACAAAACAACACCACAGCCAGCATTGATGCGGTCGTTGCCCACAGGGGAGCAAAACTCGCCGGGACGGGGTATCCCGCCGTGATCGGCAAATTGACATTGGCCGATACCACGAAGTGGAAGGATATCCTGCAGCAGCCTACCCGCCTTGGCTTCAGAGTCACGAACGCGGATGGCACCCACAAGTGGTATGCCCCGGATGATGTCAATGGTTCACAGTTGAACAACGTTATCATCAATAGCTTGCCCATCACCACCAAGACCCTGAATCTGAAGGTCGATGGCAAGAACCTGACCGGCAACTCGCCGAAGGTGGAGCGCGGCACGACCGTCCAGCTCTGTGCCGTCTGCAATGCGAAGGGTGCGGATGTATACATCTACATCGGGGAAATGGTTGGAAACAACAATCCCACGTACACATACAGCCAGAAGAAAGCTGAATATAAAAAGATCGGCAGCAGCTGGTACTACGTTGTAGACCTCTACGCTAACACAATCGGAACCTACGATATTTATTTCACCGCTTCCAAGGACGGCTATTCGGTGACGAGCAGACACAAAAAGCTGACCGTCATCAAGGCCGCCACCCCGGACAGCGCGATCACCGCGCCCGTGGCAAACGCCCTGACCTACAACGGCAATGAGCAGGTACTCGTCACGGCGGGCAGCGTGGAGGCAAAGTACGGCGAGATGCAGTACCGTCTGGGTACAAGCGGCGGCTTCAGTACTGACATTCCCACCGCCACCGATGCCGGAACATACACGGTCTATTACAAAGTCGCAGGAGCTGAGGGCTACGATGACACCACTGCTAAGTCCATAAAAGTAACCATCAGCCCGGTGAAGATCAAAGGCATCGGCAACGTCGCTTCCGTCTCCAAGACCTACGACGGCAGCGCAAGCGTTACGCTTCCCAAGACCAATCTTGCGTTCCTGGGCGCTGCGGGCAGCATGATTTCCATCCCCGGGAGCGTTTATAGGATCACGGACGCCCGCTTTACCATGCGGCAGGATGACTTTATCTATGCGGATTCGCCGGAGGCCGGCACGAAAGAGGCCATTTCCTTCACCCTGACGCTCACAGATTCCAACTACGCGTTCGAGGGCAAGGCGGCAAATGCCAGATCGGCCAACTTCAATTTCACCTCCAATGATGACCGCTTTAAGATCAATCAGGCCACTGTGACCCCGGCTGAGGTCACGCTGTTTGTTTACAACGACGTGGCAAAGACCTACACGCTCAACCTGGCCACGCTCCTGCCGAAGCTGACTCCGGGCTGCGAGTACGGCAAAATCAAGTATCAAGGGTGCGATTACCATTTTACGGATAGCACCTACCTCGACAGTAACAACGGTATGTTCGTGTCAAACGACGGCATTCTCACTCTGCCCATCGTGGCCGCGCACTCCGCAGATGTTAACAAGCAAATCGGCAAGATAACCGCCCCGGTTGTAACAGCGAACTATCAGCAGTTCGAGCTGACAATCAAGGTTGTTATTGGCGAGAAGATCACGCCCGTAAAGTCAGATGACTTCAAAATCAGCGCGACGGGCATCCTCTACCGCCAGACATTGGAAAACAGCAGGCTCACGGTCGAGGGCATGATGAAAGACCCCACCACGGGAGAAGAAGTCAAGGGCACCTTTGCGTGGTTGAATAAATACGATATACCCAGCCGAACCGGTGATTGCTACGTTGATTGGATATTCACACCGGCGGAAGGCTACGAGAAATACGCAGCCGTAACCGGCATAGTGAAAGTACCCGTCGCCCCCAAGTCCATCGAGGGCGCAACCATCACGCTGGAAAAATATGAATTCGCGTACAATGCGGCAGAGCAATCGCCGAAGATTACCGGCGTGACGCTGGAAAACTGGGATGAAACAAGAATCACCTATGTTATCAAAAGCGGCGACAAGGCCACCGATGCCAATGACAGCATTCCCCTGACCATCGAAGGTACCGGCAACTATACCGGTAAAGCCACGGTCAAGTGGAAGATCACGCCAAAAGAAGTGACGCCCACGATTGAAGTTGCATCCTGCACCTACACCGGCGATGCTCTGGAACCGCCCGTCACCGTCAAGGACGACACCGGCAACATCATCGACCCGAAGGAGTACGAGATTTTCTACAGCAACAATACCAATGTCGGTACTGCGACTGTGACCGTCAAGGACGTTGAAGGCGGCAACTATGTTCTCAGCGAGGCCGGCAAGACCTTCGAGATCACCAAAGCTGCTGCACCCGCAGCAGAGGCTGGCTCGCTGACCATCACCAACGATCTGCACAAGACTTATTCCCTTGACCTCTCGACGCTGCTGCCGAAGCTGACTGCTCCCTGCGACTACGGCGAGATCATCTATGACAAGAAGGTTGATACCGCTCTGGGCATTGGTACCTTTGTTACTCTTGTAAACGGCAAGACCGGTGAGCTGACGCTGGAAGCAAACAGAAGCGGCACGGACGAAGGACAATTCGGCACGATCACTGTTACAATCTCCACGAGCAACTATCAGGATATCACCCTGACCATCAATGTCAGCGCGAAGAACAGGCTCACCCCGGTTCTGACCGGTACACCGACGCTCACGCCCACCGAGCTCACCTACGGTGAGCCGCTGAGCAAGATCAAGATCACCGGCACGATGAAGGCCGGCGATACGGTCGTTGAAGGCACCTTCTCGTGGCAGCAACCGGGCGATACGATTCTGGATGCGAGTACGTTGGGCCATCATGTCGGATGGAAGTTCACGCCGAAGGATGGAAATACCTATACGGAAGCAACCGGCACCGCAACGGTCAGGGTCAACAAGGCTCAACAGTATGGCAAGGTCAGCATGGCGGGCTATACTTACGGTCAAACGCCAGGCACACCGACCCTGACAGACCGGACGGGTGATTTGAATGCTCAAGTGACCTACGGTTATGCCGTTGTTGACAGCGGCTCCGTTCAGACGTGGGATATCAGCAATCCGCCCGCGCTGAACGCCGGTACTTACCGTATGTTTGCACGGATCGGCGAGACGGGCAACTACTATGAGTGTAATGCCAGGTATTGTGAATTTGTGGTAGAAAAGGCAACGCCGGACTACACCGTTCCCACCGGCCTGACGGCAAAATCCGGTCAGAGACTTGCGGATATAAAGCTGCCGGACGGTTGGAGCTGGATGGACAGCAGCAAATCTGTGGGTGACGCTTCAACCGTAACCAAGACCTTCCAGGCGAAGTTTACCCCGACAGACACCGACAACTACAACATGGTGGAGAACATTGAACTTGAAGTCATGGTGAACAAGGCGGATAGCGGTAGCCTCAAAACGGAGTTCACCCCGACAGACACCGACAACTACAACACGGTGGAGAACATGGAACTGAAAGGCATGGTGAACAAGGCGGATGGAGGCAGCCTCAAAACGGTCGAGCTGACGCAGAAGTACACGGACGCTTCCGTGCATACCTACACGCCAGACTGGTCGGGGCTTCCCGGCGGACAAGTGTGGAGCTATAATAGCGAATACAGCGTCAGCAACGGCTCGAATATCACACTTACCAAGCATGATTTTGCAGCGGACGGCAGTTTGCTGACCTACGCGATTTCCGGTGGCAAGGCCGGTGACACCGTCACCATTACCCTGAAAGCTTCCTGCAACAACTACAAGGACTTCACCATCATCCTGAACATCATCCTGACAGAAAAGGATAGTCAGGAGGCACTTGTCATTATCGGTGCGGACAGTGTGTTCTATGGTCAGACGTTGACATTGACCACCAGAGGCGGCTCCGGCACAGGCGCTGTGACCTACCGCATTGACACTGCTCACAGCACCGGCGAAGCGACCATTGATCCCAATACCGGCGTTCTGACTCCGGTCAAGGTCGGCTCCGTGAGCGTCATTGCAACCAAGGCGGGGGACAAGGACTACAACGACGTTACCAGCGCCCCCTTCGTGCTCATGATTAAACCGGCCACTCCCGCCGGTGAGCCCAAGGACACCAAGATCACCACTGATAGCGTTGGGGACGATTGGGACTACAGCAACTACACTATCAAGGCAACTGCCGGGGCTGGCGGCTCCATTTCTCCCTCTGGCGATGTCAGCGTCCGCGAGGGCGAAGATCAGACCTTCACCATCACCACGGATGAGGGCTATGCTGTCGCCGACGTCAAGATTGATGGCAAGAGCATCGGCGCGGTGAATTCCTACGCCTTTGAGAATGTCAGAAGAACCCATACCATCGAGGTCATCTTCGTCGAGGGCACTGCCAGCGCCAGCACCGGAGACAGCAGCAATCTTCCATTGTGGAGCGCCCTCCTGCTGGCAAGTACCCTTACTCTGGCCGGCGCCGTCCACTATAAGAGAAAACGCGCACGGTAATTGTCTTTATCATGCCTTAAAGGCCAACAAACAGCGCAGCTTCCGGGAAAATATCCGAAAGCTGCGCTGTTCTCTTTGTGCGCCTGGCGGCGCATGTTTCTAAAAGGTTAAAGTCCCGAATCCACCCGGTAGTGGGAAGGATATAGCCGCAAGCAGGGTGGTGTTCGTCCTGTTGTGGTATGTGAATCCATACGCCGCAGTGAAACGCCATTGCAGAGGCCCCCTATTCGCAGATGGCAACGTAGAATTTATAGAAATAAAAAATATGGGACATGCCAGTATAAGTATCAAAGTTTACGATGAAACGACAGATCGTTACAAAGAAGATGAGACAGTGTGGAAATCAACAGGAGTTGCGGTTTATAACCGCAACTCCTGTTGATTTTCTTATGCGCTTGCGGTATTATGGAACCATGGAGGTGGTTCCTATGATAAACAGACCGCTCTACGTCGATAAGATTATGGCCTACACCGACACCCCTTTTGTAAAAGTGTTGACGGGTGTTCGCCGCTGCGGAAAATCCACAGTCCTTAAAATGATCATGGAGAAGCTGCAACAGGAGCATGGCATTCCGTCTGAGCGGATTGTCAGTATGCGTTTCGATTCCATGGATTATGAGGATATGACAGCGAAGGATATGTTCAAGGCTGTCAAAGAAAAGCTTGATCCAACTGGGAGAACGTATCTCTTTCTGGATGAGGTTCAGGAAATTGAAGGCTGGGAGAAAGTAGTAAACTCCCTGGCAACGGATTACGATGTTGACCTTTATGTGACAGGCTCCAATTCCAGAATGATGTCTTCGGAAATAGCGACTTACCTGACCGGACGATATGTTTCCTTCCGTATCTATACGCTTTCGTTTCAGGAATATCTGGAATTTAAAAAGCAGTATACACAGGTAAAGGATATCCATGCTGAACTGGCAGACTATATCCGCTTGGGCGGCTTCCCTGCAACGCACCTGCGAGAGTATTCACAGGATGAGGTTTATACGATTGTCCGGGATATCTATAATTCCACGATTTTCTCGGATATCGTAAAGAGAAACCAGATTCGCAAGATCGACCAGCTGGAACGGGTGGTTCGGTACACATTTGCGAATGTGGGAAATTCATTCTCAGCAAAATCAATTTCTGATTATCTGAAATCAGAGCATCGTTCTATCGACAATGAAACGGTGTACAGCTATCTGGAAAAGTTGGAGAAAGCATATCTCCTTCATCGCTGTTCTCGATACGACCTGCGCGGAAAGGAGGTTCTGAAAACGCAGGAGAAGTTTTATCTTGCCGATACCGCTTTGCGTTACAGCGTGCTGGGCTACACACCGGACAGCGTCGCGTCCAGTCTGGAAAATGTGGTGTATCTGGAACTTTGCAGACGAGGATATACCGTGACGATTGGGAAAACGCCGGATGGTGAGGTCGATTTCGTGGCGCAGAAGCAGAATGACCGGTTGTATGTGCAGGTCACGCAGGAGATTAAATCCAAAAAAACAGAAAAGCGTGAATATGAACGACTGCTGGAAATCCGGGATAACTATCCAAAGTATGTTTTAAGAACCGATGAATTTGCCGGAGGAAATTACCAAGGCATTAAGAGTATGCACATTGCAGATTTTCTATTGAGCGCAGAATATTAACGATGAGGGCGGCGGTGAGCCGCCCTTTTACATAGCTAGGTTTCTGATTGAAATTGGAGACCTGGCTATTTTTTTGCCGGTAACTTGAAATTTTAAATTCCAGTGAAATGGTAAATTCCATCTGACATTAGGGCATGCGGACGGTGGAATTTACTTTTGAAAGTTTCAAATGACAAAATAGAGATACTATACCATTGCAAAAAAGAAGCGAGCACGATATAATATGGATAAGAAGGCAAAAGTCACCGCAATGGTGTGAAAATAGATTTTGGCTGTTTCCATAAGGGGTAGATCGAGAGGTGTTGTCCTCAGTGGCTGAAAGCGCAGATGTGTGATGTTTGCAGCAAGCTATTTGTATAAGCCGAAAGGCCGCAGAAATGCGGCTTTTCCTAAATGCATGAAATTAGCCGAACCTAACTTGTAAATGTGCGCGTGCTGGTTAGACGAAACTAACTATAAAAGGAGAGACAGCAATGCGAGAACACAAGAATTTCTGGGACAGAAATGCAGGTCTGTATGACTGCTTTATGCGAAAAGACAGGGCAGTATACGAGAAAATGTATGAGCTGATCCGTCCGGTTGTGAAAGACAAAACAGTGCTGGAGGTGGCTACCGGAACGGGACTGATCGCCAAGCACATCGTAAAAGCAGCGGCACACATCGAGGCGACGGATGCCTCTCCGGAAATGATTGCAGAGGCCAAACGGGGAAATTACTCTGCGAAGCTGCGTTTTTCCGTGCAGGATATGTTTTCTATGCCATACGCGAGCAAATCATTCGATGTGGTAATCGTATCAAACGCACTGCACATTGTGCCTCAGCCAGAAAAATCACTGCGAGAGATCAAACGGGTGCTGAAGGATGACGGTGTGCTGATTGCGCCTACCTTTACGCACGCAGAAAACTCATTTCCCGGTAAGATCAAAGCCTTTTTCATGAATCTGGCAGGCTTTCCTCTCCACAGCAAGTGGACGAGTGAAGAATACCTAAAATTTCTGCAACAGAATGATTGGACAGTGCGAAAAAGTGTTGTTCTAAAGGCCTCTTTTCCGCTGACCTATACGGAATGTGTGAAATCGGAGGTGTGATATGTCCTTTTTTGAAAACACCCGAAAGCCCGTAGGCCTTGGCGGAAAGATCATGGTCGCAATGATGAACTTGGGGCACAGTGCAATGGCAGAATGGGGGCTGAGTTTTTTACAGACTGCCCCGGATGCCATGGTGCTGGACTGCGGCTGCGGCGGTGGAGCGAACATTAAAACGCTGTTGAAACTGTGCCCCAATGGCAAGGTGCAGGGCATCGACTACTCAGCCGTCAGCGTGGAAAAAGCGCGAAAAGTCAATGCCAGAGCCATTGCGGCAGGACGGTGTACCGTGCAACAGGCAAGTGTGGAAGAGCTGCCGTTTGAGGCGGAGCAGTTTGATGTGGTGACCGCCTTTGAAACGGTCTACTTCTGGCCGGAGCTTGCACAGAATTTCAGAGAGGTTTATCGAGTGCTGAAGCTTGGCGGAATCTTTTTCATCTGTAACGAAGCAAACGGCGAAACAACAAAAGACGACAAATGGACGCAGATCATCGATGGCATGACCATCTATACGGACACTGCACTGAAAGAGTATCTGGAACAAGCAGGATTTTGTCAGATTCAGAGCCACAAAAATAAAAGGGGCTGGCTGTGCATCACAGCACAGAAATGAGGTGCGATCATGTCGAAAAAGGCAACGGAATTTCAAAGAAAAGCAATGAGCTGGATGTACCGAGGCAAGGAGATCTTCAAGCCTTTGAACACCGGCTGGATCGACGAGAATGTTGCCTGCGTACGGGAGTGGGTGGCAAATATCTTCTTCTACCGCAAGGGCGATACCACCATTATGATCGATGCCGGGTACAACTACGACCGCCTTGCCGAAAAAATGGGCTGGCTTGGGATTGATCCGAAGTCGATACACCATATCCTTATCACCCATCAGGACACCGACCATGTGGGTGCGGTGGAAGCAGACAGTCCGGGGCTGTTCCGGAATGCGAAGCTGTACATCGGCGAGATCGAGAACCGGTATCTCACCGGCGAGGTGCGGCGAAAAGTCATCTATCATCTCTATAAATTGCCGCAGGTCACGATCAACAACGAAAAGGTACTGCTGCACGATGGGCAGGTACTTGACATTGACGGCGTCAGGATCGAGTGTTTTCTGGTTCCCGGCCATACATGGGGACATATGGTCTACCTCATTGACGATAAATACCTCTTTACCGGCGACACGCTGTGGTTTGGCGCGGACGGCGGCTACAGCTTCATTTCCTCGCTGGCGGAGGACAATAAGCTGGCTGTGCAGTCACTGGCGGAGCTGGAGCGGAAACTGCGCGCACGTGGGCTGCATCCATATTTCATCACCGGTCACACGGGATGGACGGACAATTTTGCCTTTGCGTTTGCCCACAAAGACAAGAGCTGTTCACCATTCAAAAAACGAGTACACGACCCATCGGCGCCCTATGATGCCTACGACGAATCGGACGACACCGAAGAAAATGCAAAGAGCGGTTTTCTGAAAGGTGTGGGAAGATGAAGGACAGTGAATTACAAATTGACCGTAGCTGCCATGTGCTATACTCCAAAACCTGCAAGAAGGAGATACAGTCGAAAATCGCCCTGCACTATCCGGAGGTGGAGCGCGAGGCGGTCTGGGAGCAGGTGCAGCTGAGATACGCAGAGCTTCTTTCCAAGTGGCGCACCGACCTCGGCGGTAAAAAGAATTTTCACAACGGCGTAGGCGGCACCTATGACTGCATCGCCATCATGTGCTTTTACGATGTGTGCCGGGATGTGGTCACATTCCGTGAAATGGAAGAGATCGAAGAAAATCTGATCCTGCCGTCCTTCCGGAAGCTGCGATTCGTTGACATCAACAAGCCATTCTGGAAAAAGCTGATGTACAAGGCGTTTGTTCGTGCGAAAAGTGGCTGCGACAAATGGCACGATTACAAGATGTCGGTTGCGCCTTATGAAACCGGAAAGCCTATTTATTATGAATTTACATCGTGTCCGGCGGCAGAATTTGCCAAGCAGTTCGGCTTTGCGGACATTATGCCCGCCCTGTGCAATGTGGACTATGCATCCATGGAACTGCTCCATGCCAAGCTCGTGCGGACGACCACCTGCGTGGACGGCTGCCGATGCGACTATACCATCTGCGGCGATAAGGATCCATACGTAAAGGAACATCCCGAATACCGGGATGAAAAGGGATACAGGAGGAATAAGTAATGCTTTTACAGGTGATTCTGGAAGGTCTTGGGCTGGGAATCCTGTTGGTTCTCGTCTGCGCCGTGGGCATCCGCAAGGGTGCGGTAGGGATGGTGCATCTTTGCAGCCCTGAAGTTCAAGATAGGTGCGTGAAGCTGGGACTTACAACACACAAAAAAATAAAGAGGAATGCCTTGATCTTCAAAGCGTTCTGCGTCCCCGGCTACATCGCCTATGTGCTGGTCTGTGTCTATGGGATAAACGGTGCGCGCAGCTTTGCGGCGGGCTTCTGGCAGCTGCTCGTCATCTTGTCCGTTATGAATCTCATCGACCGCTTTTTGATCGATGGCTACTGGGTGGGGCACACGAACGCATGGACGATTCCCGGAACAGAGGATCTGAAGCCCTACATCACCGCAAAAGACAAACAGAAAAAATGGCTTTTCGGTACGGTAGGTATGGCAGCCATAGCGGCGGCGCTGGCGGCAATGATGACAGTACAGTGATCGGAAAGACCCTTCTGTCAGCGGCTTTTTCCGGTTTCTTGCAAGGGTCGGGGACAACAGGATGAAAATGCAGATCGTGAGGATCGGATTTGGAGGCAGAGCATGAAACACCTGCACTTTGATGTGGAACTCAATGGCTTTTACGGTGCGTATTGGGCGTGTGCCGGCGGTTCAGACTGTGCGGTCATCACGATGATCGGGGATGATCCGGAGGATCGGCTTGCGCGCTCGGCAGTGAAATGGCTTTGCGGGTGCGGTGTAAATGTGCTCACAATGTCGCCCGCGAAAAAAGATTACGGACATCATAATTACCCGCTTGAGCGTGTGGAGACGGCAATTTCATGGCTGAAAGCTAACGGTAACAGAAAGATCGGCATTGCCGGTGCATCGACCACCGGAACGCTTGCGCTGACAGCGGCTACCATGTTCCCGGATATCACCCTGACCATTGCCATGACACCCAGCGACTTTGTGTGGCAGGGCTTTCTGCAGGGCAAAAGGGACGGCTGCAAGGAGTGGCCGGTCGAGGGTGAATCACTGTTCTCCTACCGGGGCAAGCCGCTGCCCTATATGCCGTTTTGCTATCAGCATCCTGACTATTGGCATTGCATCGCCGCCGAGAGCAAACGCGTCGGCGATATGGTAAACTCCCGCAAACTGTTTGACGATTCCGAGGCAGCTCATCCGATCGAGCCGGAAGAATACATTCCCGTTGAAAACATCCGGGGAAAGCTGCTGCTGATCGGCGCGGAGGACGATGCGCTGTGGGACACCGCAAAGTATATCCGCCGGATGGAAAAGCGCCTTGCCGAAAAACCGCATGAATGCGAGATTGAGACGATGGTTTATGCCCACGGCACCCACTTCGTTTTCCCGGAGGGGATGCTGAAAATCATGCTGCCGGTTGGCTCCGGTCTATTTGTGAAGTTCGCGTTTCAGGCAGCAAAAAAATATCCGAAGGAATGCCGCCAGACCCGGATAGACATCGAGAAACGGATGTGCCGGGTGTTAGCGGAATGGAAAGGGGAAAAGTAAAATGCGTTGGATGGGAATCCCTATGGCGATGTGGGCCGTGTTTGCGAAATCGTTTCAGACGCAGCTGACGGCGGTGCTGGGCTATGATGCAGCCACCGCAAAGCAGATCACCAAAAGCGCCAAGCCGAAATACAAAGAGATCATCGCCAAATTGCCGGAGTTTGAAAAGGGTGACCGCTTCCAATTGAACATCATTGGCTGCGCCATGCTGGGGGCGTTCGTTCTCTGTATGCCGAAGCGGCCGGATACAGAGGCGCTGACGGTATACTATGAGAACGCTCAGATGACGCCACTGATGAAGTGGTTCTGCCGCAAAAGCGGAAAAAGCAAGTTTACCCCAAAGGATATTGCCGCTATGAAAGCCACTGCCGCCCTGAAAGCCGCCGACC
>OWIK01000229.1_pt1 | contig 21560 bp, 15 predicted proteins | sample 1732691 | NCBI WGS metagenome assembly OWIK01 (sample SAMN05065743, study PRJEB22554) | human gut metagenome | biome: ENVO:2100002; feature: ENVO:00000062; material: ENVO:00002003 | host: Homo sapiens | place: USA | reverse complement strand
TCGCGGAAGGCGAGCTGCGCGTCCCGTTCAGAAATATCGTATACATCGGCGACAGTGCCACAGATATTCCCTGTATGCGCCTTGTCAATTCACTGGGCGGCCATTCCGTCGGTGTTTACGATTTGGAAAATACGGCCAGCAAAGATACGGTGCGCCGGATGATCCGGGACGAACGCATCCGCTACTATGTGCCGGCAGATTACACAAAAGGAAGTGAAATGGACACGCTCATGCACCAAATTATAGACAAAACGGCAGCCTATGAGGTGCTGGAAGAGAAGCATCTGAGGGACAGGAAAGAAGCTATAATTCAACATATGGAGGGACAGCCATGACATATCAGCTGGAAAAAGATTTACCGATTACGAAGAAAGAGGATGATATTCTTGACCGTGAAAAATTTGCTGAGTGCCTGACAGCAGCGATTATTAATTACACAAATAAAGAAAAGAATACAGATGGGCTTGTTATTGGATTGGAGGGAGAATGGGGAAGTGGAAAAACATCTCTTCTTAATTTGATGAAAGCAAAACTGGGCAACCAAGTCATACTGCGAACTTTTAATTCATGGCTGGCGACAGATCAGACGAGCCTTGTGACAGAGTTTTTTAAAACGATTATCAGTGCATCTTCGGAAAATGATGTATTTGGCAAAGAAGATATGAAGAAATATGGAAAATCATTTTTAATTAACATGGCGCGTTCTTTTTCTATTGGTATTCCGGTTACGGGAATCACATTTAGTCCAGGCAAATTAATAGATTCCTATATCTCAGAAAAAACTTTATCGGAACAAAAGAAAAGTATTTTTGATAGCCTGATTAAGAAAAAGTCTGGGAAATGGTTGGTTTTGTTTGTTGATGATATAGATCGCCTTTCCTATGATGAGGTAGGAATTCTATTTCAGTTAATTAAAAATGTCGCGGATTTTCCAAAGGTTATTTATGTTCTGGCTTATGATAAAGAGGTTGTTATTAATGCGCTAAACCGTGTTCAACAGGGCAAAGGGGAAGAGTATCTGCAAAAGGTTATTCAAGTCACATATGATGTACCTGTACCGGAAGGGAATTTATTGGAAGAATATTTCTTGCAGCGATTAAATAGTATTGTAAATGGCAGAGAATCCTATCGATTAGATCAGGAACATTTTCAGTGGATATATCCTTGTATCAGGGAATATATTAAAAATATTCGTGATTGTAATAGGATCTGCAATGCTTTTTCTATGAAGTATTTATTATGCGGAGAAGAATGTGATGTAGGTGACTTGCTGGCAATTACGGTAATTGAGTTATATGAAGCTAATATTTTTGAAAATTTAAAAAATCATAAATTTTATATGCTGGGGAAAGATAATCATGGGTTAATGGGTACTGACACAAAATTGATAAAAGAATTTGCAAGTCAATTATTTAGTAAAGCGAATCCAAAAAAGAAAGACACTATAATTAATTTGATATGCAATATGTTTCCCAGATTTTATGAATGTATTGAAATGCATGATGTAATGACAAGTGGTGCTGGGGAATCAAATAGCGATAAAATCGGTTCAGAAGAAGGATTTGATAAATACTTTGCATTATCTATTAAAAAGAGTGAAGTCCCGATTAATGAAGTGATTAATTTTTTGAACTTAGAAGACAAGACGGAGATTTTAACCCAGTTGGAGTTTTGGAATGATAATGATCAATTGAGATATGTATTTAAGCGGGTAAATGATATCTTTAGAAATAAAGAGTGGTTAAAGCAGAGTGGAGATAGGTTTAATAAGGCTAAAGTTAAAATTTTTTTAGAAGCTTTGTCAGGAATTAAGTTAGAGGAACAAGAGCAATATGGCATATTTTCAGTCAGTAACAGTACTTTAAGAGATTTTTTCATTAGACATCTTTTAGGGCAGGGGATCGAAGATAAAAAGACGCAACAATGGGATTCCGAAGCACTTGATAATATTTTTAGCGATAAAGAGATAAGTCTTTCTATTTTATCTCAGGTGTTGATTAGTGCAAGTGCTGGTTATGACTGGATATATGGGAGTCAAACACTAAAAATACTTAAATCAGTTGTTAATAAAATCGATTTTGATAAATTAGCAAATAAATTCTTGCATAGAGTCAAGGCCGCTGCAAAAGATGACAGTATCCTCAATGAAGAAAAGTCTGCTCTTTTATTGTATTTCTGGAAGCAGATGGAATCCGAAAGCTATCAATCATTTATTAAAGGTTATAAGGATCAATTGGGACTCATATCAAGATTAAATATTTTTGTACAGGTTTCTACTGTTAATGGAAATATGAACGACAAAATATATAGACTTGAAAAATCTGCACAGGAAGATTTTGATTTGGAAGAATGTACTGAAAAAGTAAAATCGTTTTTAATGACAGCTGAGTTTAAGAACTTAAATCAAAAAATAAAGGAATCTATAGTCGCATTCCTGTTAATTTATGAAAAATTACAGCAATCTAAAGAGCCAATTGGGGATATTAGTAATATAAGTGTGGATATTGAAGAAGTGAATAAGTATTTGAGTGAATTATGATTGTAGACAAGGAGAAGCATCATGAAAAAGAATTTTAAACCGAATACATGGCTATATCCGCAGCCGGTACTTGTGATTGCTTCCTATGGCGCGGACGGAACGGCGGACGGGATGGTGGCGGCGTGGGGCGGGATTTATGATACGAACCGGGTGGGATTTATGCTGGACCATACCCATAAGACCGTGGCGAATCTATTGGAAAAGAAAGCCTTTACCGTAAGCATGGCGACCGTTTCCACGATGGCGGAAGCGGATTACTTGGGGATCGTGTCGGGAAACCGTGTACCCGATAAGGTGGCGCACGCCGGACTTCATGCGGTGAAGAGCGAGTTTGTGGACGCGCCGGTGCTTTCGGAATTTCCTTTGACCTTGGAGTGTAAAGTGTCCAAGGTGACGAAAGTGGGCGAGGATTATCATTTCGTCGGAGATATCGTGAATATCCTGGCCGATGAGGACATTCTGACCGATGGAAAGATTAACGTGAAGAAATTACAGGCGATTACCTTTGATCCGGCCGGCGGGAAGTATATTGCTCTCGGTGACGCGGTGGGAAACGCATACCGGGAAGGGAGAAAGTATATGGAGTGACAGAAATCGGCTGTTTGGGGTCAAAGCTGTTAGCCGGCAGCTAAAAGTGCTGAATGATCGAGAACGGTAAGGTGTCATCCGAGTCATAGATTCTTCACTCCGTGTCACTGTCTCGTTTACCAAGTTTCCCACAAAGCATTATTACCTCCGTTCTGAATGACGGCAGACGGCAAGGAGTCATAATGAGGGAAACGTTAATCGTCATCCGAAGCAAATGTGAAGGATAGGCTGTCGTGATGAGGAGAGCCGGTAAGAAGATAAAAGCTATCAGCTGTGAGCTGTCAGCTGTCAACTAAAAGTGCTGAATGATGGCGGACGGCAAGGCGTCATGATGAGGGGAATGTTAATTATCATCCGAAGCGAATGTGAAGGATCTGCTGGCGTAGTGAGGAAGCCGGAAGGTGAAAAAGAAGTCAGGAAGGAGGCGGGTTATGACAAAAGAAGTAAAAACCGGCATGATGGCGTTCATTGTTTTGGTTGCCGCCATGGCGGTGTTTCTTTTTGTCCGTCCGAAAGATTGGTTTGACGGGAATTATTTCCGCATGACAGCATCCTTTTCCAGTGTACAGGGGATCAAAAAAGGAAATGAAGTGCGTTATGCCGGTGTCCGTGTGGGGGAAGTGTCCAAAATTTCCACGGAAGGAAATGAAGGGATTCTTGAAATGCGTATAAAGAAAGATGCGCAGATTCCTCTGGACGCGGAGTTTACCGTTTCGCAGAGCGGAGTGATTGGTGATTATTACGTGGATATCCGCGGCGGTCGTTTTGACGGCAGTTATTTCGGGGAGGGGATGCGTGCCGGAGAAAAGGGATCGGACCGTCTGGATCAGATGATGGAAAGAGCGAAGAAGCTGATGGATTCCGCAGCGCAGATGAAAGAGAATATAGGGAAGATGGAAGGAAAGTAGGCAGCTGAAAAGCCGCTTGGCATGCTTGGGAAAGTATGGCCGGCGGCTTTTTCTTTTACTTATGGGATTCCTGTTCCATTTCCCAGCTCCATGAGCGGGTGGGAGTCATTTTTCCGTCAGCACCGAAGGTGTACCTGGTGGTGCCGGGGAGTTTCGGCGTGAGGGGGCTGGTGAAGCCGCGGCCGATGACGTCGGTGGTGTTCATAATGAAAAGGAAGGCGTGGGGGTCTATGTCCTCGATGAAATGGCGCAGTTTGGTGACTTGCGTCAGATCCACGATAGCGAAGACGATTTTCTTGTCTTTTCCGCTGAACCCGCCCTGTCCGTAGAGAAGGGTGGCGCCGTGATGAATATTTCTCAGAATGGTGTCCGCCACTTCAAGCGGTTTGTCGGAAACGATGAAAGCCGCTTTCCTTTGGGCGAAACCGATGACGATACGGCTGGAAACGGTGGCATTGATGTACATGGCGATGAGGGTGCAGATGGCAGGCTCCAGTGTAAAGATCCACGCGCTGGACATGATGATGATGAAGTTCAGGCCGAAGACGACGTAGCCGATTTCCAGATTGTAAAATTTTTTAATAACCGCGCCAATGACGTCGAGGCCTCCGCTGTTTGAATTGTAGCGGTAGAGAAGTCCCAGGGCGGCGCCGAGGACAACGCCCCCCGATATGGCAGCGACAAGAGGATTGCTGATGACACACCAGTCCGCCATGAAAGCGGTGAGGTCGATGAAGATCGACAGACTCACTGTGCTTAAAATGGTGATGACCGTATAAAATTTTCCCATGAATTTCAGGGACAGAATGAGTACAGGTATATTCAGTACCAGATTGGACAGGCCGATGGGAATGTCCATGAGGTAGTAGAGAATCATGGCGATGCCTGTGATGCCGCCTGCGAGAAAGTGATGGGGAACAAGGAATATATTCAGTCCGGCGGCATAGATGAAAGTGCCGATGAGGGTGATGACAAGTATGAAGAGAACGCGCTGTATGCAGACAGGATCGTTCCAATGCTTACGGATATTGGCGCCCACGATGATCTCCTTTGGGATGTGCCCATGGAATAAGGGAGTTCTCCCTGTTTAAATGTGAACACATTATATCACTATTTTCTCTTTAATGACACCAAAAGGAATTGTGGAAAATATATTTTTGATGGTATAGAATAAGAATAAAATTAATTTCTTATTATAAATGCAGGAGCGGATGAATCGTATTTATTTTGAAATGCCGGCAGGACGCACGGATTGAAAAATGATTTCCATATATTTTCCGATATGATATAATCTAATTGAAATTACAACGTATACTATGTAATTTGCCGTGAGGGCAAAGAGCGGTTTCAAGGGGAGCAGACGAATGGACAGTTTTGAGGAAATACTTCAAAAGAAGCATTTAAAACGTACGAAAGCGCGTGTCATGATCTTGAAGGTGCTCCAGAAGAGCCTGCCGATGACCGCGGGGGATGTATATGAAGCGGTGCGGAAGAGAGATACTAAGCTCAGTCTTTCTACGGTGTACCGTAATTGTGAAGCGCTGGCCAAAAAGGGACTGCTTCTCCGTTCGACGATGCTTGCTGACGGGTTGACGAGGTATGAGTATACGCAGGGCGACCATGTGCACCACGCGGTGTGCCTGTCGTGCAATAAGATTTTCCCTGTCGAGGTTCGTCTGGAACCGGAGTATAAAGACCGTCTGGCGAAAGAAAACGGATTTGAAGTGGTGGAGCATCGTGTGGAAATTTACGGTTTTTGCAAAGAATGCAAGGCGCGGGGCATGGATAAGGAATTTAAAGAACGGATGATTTAAAGAAAGACAGGAAAGGCGGAGCGTATACGATGCGTTTTTTATTCCGTGCGTAACTGAAGGCGGGATTTAAAAAGTAAAAGGACATGAGGCGGCAGAGATGCCGTCTTTTTATGGTGCCCGCATTTCAAAAGAGGTGCCGGAAGGGAATCTTATGTGTATTTGTCATGCAATAATGATGAGTAAGATTTTTTCTATATCTGCAGTGCAGGGAATCTGTGGATAAATAAGGTGCTTACATGATAAAATATAAACAGATGTATATATAATTAATTATTTATGAAGAAGGAGGAGAGTGTATGGGTCTTATTAAAGCAGGAATGGGCGCGGTCGGAGGCGTACTGGCCGATCAGTGGAAGGAATTCTTCTATTGTGACAGCATGCCGCCTGATGTCCTCATGATGAAAGGACAGAAACGGACCGGCGGCCGCAGCTCGAACACAGGCGGAGAAGACAACATTATTTCCAACGGATCCGTCATTGCCGTCAACAACGGGCAGTGCATGATGATTGTGGAACAGGGCAAGGTTGTCGATCTCTGCGCCGAACCGGGAGAGTATACCTACGATCAGTCATCGGAACCGTCGCTCTTCACGGGCGGTCTGAATAAGGAAAGCGTCATCGCCGTATTCAAACAGATGGGAAGACGTTTTACCTTTGGCGGCGATACAGGGAAAGACCAGCGCGTTTATTTCTTCAACACAAAGGAAATCGTGGGGAACAAGTACGGTACGCCCAGCGAGATTCCGTTCAAGGTGGTTGATGCGGATACCGGGCTGAAATTGTCCGTCCGTATCCGCTGTTTTGGTGAATACAGTTACAAAATCGTAGATCCGATCCTCTTTTACACCAATGTGGCAGGCAACGCGTCGGACAGTTATGAGCGTTCCCAGATTGACGGCCAGCTGAAATCAGAACTGCTTACGGCTCTCCAGCCGGCATTTGCCAAGATTTCTGCCCAGCGCATCGACTACACCGATCTGGCGGGACACACGTTTGAAATTGCCGAGGCCCTGAATGAAGTGCTTTCCAAGAAATGGACGGAGCTCCGCGGCCTTGCTATCGTTTCTTTCGGTGTGAACAGTGTCAAGGCCAATGAGGAAGATGAAGCGAAGATCCAGAAGATCCAGATGGGCATGGCCATGTCAAATCCCGCTATGGGGGCGGGCGTTCTCGTAGACGCACAGTCTGACGCTATGCGTACGGCGGCGGGCAATGAAGGCGGCATGGGTGCAGCATTTGGATTTATGGGTATGAATATGGCAGGCGCGGCAGGCGGTATGAACGCGTCCAACCTGTACGGTATGGCAGGCCAGCAGCAACAGCAGATGCCCCAGCAGGCACCCGCGCCGGCACCTGCTCCTGTTCCCCAGCCGGCGGGCTGGAAATGTGCGGAGTGCGGTACAGGAGGAAATACAGGCAAGTTTTGCGCCAACTGCGGAAAACCCGCTCCCGCTCCTGCGGCTGAATGGACCTGCGCGGAATGCGGTACAAAGAATACGGGCAAATTCTGTGCCAACTGCGGAAAACCCGCTCCCGCTCCTGCGGCTGAATGGACCTGCAGTGAATGCGGTACGCAGAATAAAGGCAAGTTCTGTGCCAACTGCGGACATCCCCGTCCGTAATGGAACAGTTGAAAAAAGGGCGGCGGGCATAGATTTACTGCTGCCCTGTTCCTATTTCACACTGCCGTTTTGTTTCCTTTATGGAAAAGGCGGCGATTATGGAAAAGGAGGTACTTATGGCTGATACTTCAGTAAGCTTTAAATGCCCCAATTGCAGCGCTCCTCTTGCATATGCTCCCGGCGCGGATCATGTGACCTGCGAATACTGCGGCACGGAACTGTCCATCGCTGATCTGGAAGCGTTCTACGCGGCGAAGGAAGAAAACGCGGCAAAAGCGGAAGAAGCGCGGCAGAAAAAGTGGGATACTGACGGTGCGGGAAAGGAATGGAGCGAAGACGAGGCGAAGATTCTCCGCGCCTTTACCTGTTCTTCCTGCGGAGCGGAAATCGTCTGCGATGAAAATACGATTGCCACGGAATGCTGCTACTGCGGAAACCCGACGATGATTGCCCAGCGTTATGACGGCGCTCTGCGTCCTGACTATGTGATTCCGTTCCAGAAGACGAAAAAGGATGCCCAGGAAGCCTTTAAAAATTTCTACAAGGGGAAATTACTCCTGCCGTCCAATTTCGTCAGCCAGAACCGGGTGGATGCGATTCAGGGCATGTATGTTCCTTTCTGGCTCTTTGACTCCAAAGTCACCGCTACCGCCAGCTACAAAGCGAAAAATGTAAATACTTTCGTTGTCGGAAAGAATCAGATCACGGAAGAAAGGGTTTACCGGTGCGACCGTGAGGGAGAAATGAAATTTAACCGGGTACCTATGGACGGCAGTAAGAAAATGGACGATACATGGATGGAAAGTATCGGACCTTTCGATTATTCCACCATGGTTCCTTTTACCACGGCATACCTGGCAGGGTACTTGGCCGATAAGTATGATGTGCCGGCGGAAGAAATGGCGCCCCGCGCCGATGAGCTGGTAACAAATACCGCGCTTGCGCAGATGGACGGTACCGTCACCGGTTATACAAGCTGTAATCGGGAAGACGGGTTCGTGTCCAAAGATGAAAACACCGTTTCCTATGCCCTTGCGCCGGTATGGATTCTTTCCACCACTTATAACGGCACGCCGTACACTTTCATTATGAACGCCCAGAGCGGCAAGTTCGTGGGAAGCCTGCCGGTGGATAAAAATAAAGCATCCATGTACACGGCGGCGGCATTTGTCGTCTTCGTTCCCATCCTTTACTTCCTCATTAAAATGATGTTCGGTTCTTTATAAGGAGGCGGGACTATGAAAAAAATATTTCAGATCTTAGCGATGCTCCTTGCCGTCCTCTTTCTGCCCGTGATGTCTGACGCGGCGGAGATGCCGTCATTCCATGACGGGGCGGATATCGTGAAAGGTGAGGCGGCCGCGGAAGTAAAGAACGCATTGGAAGCGGTAGAAAAGAAACATAATGTCCGTATCGCTGTTGTCACCCAGCCCTCCGTGGAGGGAATGAAAATCGGCGATTATGCCGATAAACTTCTCGGCACTGTGATCAAAGGCGGGGAAAAAGGAAATATGGTTCTCGTTCTTGATATGCAGGAACGCGACTGGTACATTGCCACCGATCCCAAAATGAAGGCGATGATTACCAATGATATAGGCATCAAACTTATGAAAGACGCCTTTGTAAGCAAGCTTTCCGCAGGAAATTACGGGGAAGCGTTCAAAGCTTATGCGGAGAAGGCGGACTTCCTTATTTCCTACTATGAGAAAGAAGGGAAAGCGTATGATCCTGACGATCAATTCAGTTTTCTCGGACTGGGGATTGCCGCTGTCCTTTCCCTGCTCGGCGCCTTCGGCGTAAGGAACTACCTGATAGGAACGATGAGCAATGTGGAGCCCGGTGTGAACGCTTCCCACTATCTTGACAAAGACAGTTTCGCCGTGACCGGTGAGAATGACTACTACCTCTATACCAACCGTATCGTCACGCCCCTTCCTGAAAAGAAAGATGACGGTGTCGTCGGAGCAGGCGGCTCTATGGGCGGCGGAAACGGAGGCAACGGCGGAGGAGGCGGAAAGTTCTGACAATGCCTGAAAAGAAATAAATTTGTTATTCATGAAAAGTTACCTCACCGGCCGGCGGGGTAACTTTTTTATCCATGAAGAAGAAAATCGAATCGCAGGGAACAGTTTCCATGGACCGCCTTTGCTTTGCCGTCCGTTTGTTGCAGAAACCGCGTTTCATTCCTGTGTTATAATGGGGAAAATTAATCCGTTTATTGGATGATGGAGAAAAACATGAATCTTCTTCTGCTTATTTTTACTTTTATAATCAACTGGATCGTGAGCGCTTCTTTTTGGGCGCTCTATTTTTTATTTACCGCGCCTTTTTTCCATGAAGAGCTGGCAGGAAATTATGAACTTCTGACGGAGCGCATCCTGCAGCTTTCTCTGGCCTGTGTTCTTGTGCCTGCCGTTTTATCGGGAACAGGCGTCATGCAGTATTTCTTTGTCCGTGAAAACGGCGGGCGGAAGGCTGCGGGAGAAACGAAAATGTATTTGGAACGTCTGATGCGCGATATCTGCCGTCGGGGCAGACTGGAATTATCCGATTTCCGTCTTTATACGGCGAAAGCAGATGATTACAATGCCTGGGCAATCGGCGGAAACCATATCACCGTCACGGAACGTCTGTTGAACGAATTTTCCGAAGAAGAGGTAAAAGGGATCCTTGCCCATGAGGTGGGACATCTGCAGAACGGGCACAGCCGCTTCGGTCTTCTGCGCTATGGCATGGAATGGTTCAGCGGTATCATTGTCTATGTGTACAGTGTGGTGACACTGCTCCTGGCATTTTTACGCTGGATTCCGGTCTTGGGGATTTTTATAGGCATTGTCAATTTTTTTATCCTCATACAATATTATTTCCTGAAAATATTTCTGCAGATTCCTCTTTGGTTTTTCACACAGTTCGGCAGCAGGAGAAATGAATATGCCGCCGACGAATATGCCTGCGGTCTCGGACTGGGGATGGAACTTGCCGTCGGACTGGTCCACCTGGAACATATTTTCCACAGCGGCAGGCGGGACTGGTTTTCCCGTCTTTTTGACGACCATCCCGACATTCCCAGCCGGCTGGAACGGATAAGGAAAATCCTGATGGAAAGAGAACGCGGCTCTTTGGCGGGATAAGGAAACGGGGGAGTAAAATACAAAGCGGGAAGGGAATTTCCTCTTTGCGCTTTTGGCAGGATCATCCTTGCATCGGATTGAAATATATGGTATACTATGTACAGCAGAGGTGACTGTTAGTCATGTTGCTTCTGCACCTCTTTTCAGCAAATGTTCCCCGACATTTGCAAAAAAAATATACAAGGAAGTCGTCCCGGATCCCCATAACCCCCGGGACGTTTTCCTTGCATGAGAAAACGGATATTTCCTGACAGACTTTGGTCTTGAGAAATATCCGTTTTGTTTTACCATCCGTTTTTTCTCCAGAAAGAGGGGAGGAAAAGGATGAGAAGCGTAAAAGATTCAAGCCGGCCCATAAGCATGGACAGGGCGACGACCATTTTTGTCATGGCAGGCATGGCCGACCAGTTGCAGGTGGCGCCGAATTGTCCCAGTGCCGGCCCCGAGTTGCTCATGGTGGCAATGGAAAGGCCCAGGGCAGAAGGAATATCCGCACCGCTTGCGGCGATAAGGGCGGTCCATAAAAAAATGGACATCGTATAGATGAAGAAGAAGCAGAAAACCTCGAGGAGCATGGATTCGGAGAAGTTTTCTCCTCCTGCACGGGTCTGTATGACGGCCCGGGGGTGGAGTTTCTGGCGGAGAACGGCGGTCATGGATTTGAAAAGCAATATGATGCGCGTTACTTTCAGGCCGCCCGAAGTCGATCCGCCGCAGCCGCCGATGAACATGAGTATGAGCAATATGACCTGGGAAAAATGGGGCCATGTTTCAAAGTCGTAAGAAATAAATCCCGTGGTGGACGAAAGAGACGCCGAGGTAAAAAGCGCTTCCAGCAGTGCGGAAGGGGCGTACAGTCCGCTTTCCAGCATTAAATTTAAAGAGATAAGGATAGTGGCGGCGGCTACGATGGAAAGATAGACTTTAAATTCCGTATTTTCCCAAAGAACACGGATGCCCCGTTTCCATGCAGCCACATAGATGCCGAAATTGGCGCTGGAAATAACCATAAAAAATATGACGGACAGTTTCAGAGGCGTACTGCCATAAAAAGCGATGCTTTCATTCTTTGTGGAGAAACCTCCGGTGGCGATGGTGGAAAAGGCGTGATTTACCGCGTCGAAAAAGTTCATGCCGAGGAGTGTGTAAATCAATGCGGCAGAAACAGTAAAAAGCAGGTACACTGCAAAAAGAGCTTTCGCCATTTCTTTGATCCGGGGAACGGCACGGGAGGAATAAGGCCCCGTGCTTTCCGCATCAATCATGCGGGCGCTTCCTTTTCCGGCCTGCGGGAAGAGAGCCACAAAGATGACGATGATTCCCAGGCCGCCGAGCCAGTGGGTCAGGGAGCGGAAGAAAAGAATGCTTTTCGGCAGAACGGTTAAATCGGAAAAAACGGTGGCGCCGGTGCCTGTCAGGCCTGAAATGCTTTCTACCAGAGCGTCCAGCGGAGAAAGGAGACCGGACAGGAAATAAGGGAAAAGGTAAAGAATGGAAATACATATCCATGACAGCGCGGTCACCGCAAGGCCGTCGCGGGGATTCAGATTGATGACTTTTTTCTTGCCCTTATACCGCAGGAATGCGGACAGTAAAAAACAAAGCGCCATGGAGTAAATAAAAGGAAGAACCGGTTCTTCCCCGAACAGGGCGGTCAACAGGGGAAGCAGGAGGACGAGACCGCATCCCGCAGTCAGTTTGGCGATGAGTGCTGAAACGACGGTAGTATTCATAACGGTTTCCTGCCTTTAAAATAAGGAAGGACTTTTGCCGAGCAGGGGGTACGGATCAGGATGATGACCCGGTCTCCTGCGGCAAGGACAGAGCGGCCGTCAGGGATATGTGTCGTTTCGTTCCGGACATAAGCGCCTACAAGACATTCCGCCGGCAGCCCCGCTTTCATGAGAGGAATGCCTTCGGCAGGAGCGCCGCTTTCCAGAATAACTTCCACCGCTTCCACCTGCGCCGATTCAAGAAGAGAGACGGAGACGACACTGCGACTCCGCACATAACTCAAAACCTCGCCTGCCGCCAGAAGCCGGACCGACAAGGCGATATCCACGCCTACCTGTGTCATGAGATCCGCGTATTCCCCGCGGACGACGCGGACGATTGTCTTTTTCGCGCCCAGGTGCCTGGCAAGGAGGGCGACAAGGAGATTCAGCCGTTCATCTTTCGTCGTGCAGATCACCACATCCGCTTCAGAAACGCCTTCCTGCATGAGAAGATCTATATCCGCCCCGTCGCCGCAAAGGACGATGGACTTTTTTAATTTGGAAGAAATATGCCGGCACTGCTCCGGATCGAGATCAATGACTTTTACGGATATACCGTCGGCTTCCAGCATGGGGGCAAGCGCCGTTCCTGTCCGTCCCGCGCCGATGATGATGGCCTTTTTGATATGCCTGGTACTGCTTTCCGCCATACCCCGGCTGAATTTTTCTATATTTTCCGGCGCGCCGATGAAGTAAGCGTTGTCGTAAGGGAGCAGGCAGTCATTGCCGTGGGGGATAATCATCTGATGATCACGGAAAATCATGGCGGCAAGGATTTCATCAGGCAGTTCCAAATCTTTGAACGGTATATGGATATAAGGAGATTGGCGCTGTATCCGTGTCTCATACAAACGGACGCGGCCATTGGCGAAATCTCCCACGTTAAGGGCGGCGGGCGTCATGAGGATGCGCCGTATTTCTTTTGCCGTGACCAGCTCAGGACTCAGAACCAGGTCAATGTCAAAATTTTCCTGGAGATATTCGGTGGATTCCTGAAGGAATTTCGGGTCGCGGATGCGGGCAATCGTGTGGGGGATTCCGTTTTTCTTCGCCAGCATGGAAGCAAGAATATTCACCTCATCCATTTCGGTCACCGCCACGAAAACAGATGCATCCCGTATATCGGGATCCCGTGTGAAATCCGGACTTGTCCCGTTGGCGGTGATCGTGAGTACATCCAGCGAGTCGCGGACTTTGGATAACTTTTCTTCATCAGAATCGGCGACAACCACATCATGCTGCTCATTGGAGAGAAGCTCGGCAATCGTATAGCCCAGATGCCCCGCGCCTAAAATTACGATACGCATGAAAACTCCTTAATCATAAAATGACAGGTAAAATATCTTGGGTAATTCATCTTTTCTTATTTTATCACAGAGAAAACCGCAATGAAAAAATCCCGCCATATGGGGGAGCGGGATTTTTTCGGATCGAGGAGATCCGTATGAATCTGCCGGGGATGGAGGGGGTCCTGTATACCGTTACCGATTCATCAGACTTTCATTAAATCAGAACAGTGGGTTTACAGTATATTAAAAAATATCTATTGAAAGGCACACAGGAGAAAATCCCCGACACGATGGTGGAAACAGTACTCTGCTTCCACCCCCATTGTACCACAAAAAGAAGAGGAGTCAAACCGGAAGAAGAACTATGCAGCAAGCCGGTTTCCACTGCTGAAATTGGTACGTATGGTAAGAAGATAAAAGCTGTTAGCTGTGAGCTGTTAGCTATAAGCTTGTTAGCTGTGAGTTAAAAGCCGAAGCATATGATTTCCATTAGGTGTCATACGAAACAACAGCAAAGGATTTGCTGTTGTAGTGAGGGAAACGTTAAACGTCATCCTGAACGGATGTGAAGGATCTATTACCGTGGTGAGAAAAAGCGGTAAGGCGTCATCAGCATAATAGATTCTTCGCTCCGTGTCACTATCCCGTTTCCTGTTTTTCTCATACGGCATGCTTGCCTCCGTTCAGAATGACGATTGGAGGAAAGGACGTCACTAGTAATGGGGAACGGGAAGCGTCATAATGATGGAGAACGAAAGACGTCATCCTGAACGGATGTAAAGGATCTATTACCGTGGTGGGGAAAACGGTAAGACGATAAAAGCTATCAGCTGTGAGCGGTCAGCTGTCAGCTGTTAACCGTTAGCTGTGAGCTGTCAGCTAAAAGTGCTGAATGACAGCGGGAGGCAGAGGCCGTAGAGGAGAAAGCGGTGTGAATAGAGGTATTCGTAAAACAGTACATATTATATAGAAATAAGATAAATCTTTTGTTATAATGAAAACAGAGGTTGTTTAATAAAATAAGTATTGAAAGAAGAGCGGGAGAAACCGGCAGGAATTTTCCTGTTTACGGATTCTGTACCCGGCTTTTCAGGCAAATGAAGTGTCATGGGGAAAGGTGGTGTGAAGGCAGTATCGGCAGCATGGGGATGTTGTTTCTTTTTATTGCGTTTCTAAATTAAATTGTTTTTTTATGGGAGGAAAACATGAATCACATCTACAAAGTCATTTGGAGTCGAGTGAAGAACAGTTATGTCGTCGTTTCAGAAATTGCGGGCACAGCGAGAAAAAGCGGGAGGGTGAGAGTCTCTAAAAACACGCTGGCAGCAGTTTTGGCGGCTTTTTTATTGACTGGGATTTCTGTAAGCCCTGTATCCGCGGCGCTTGACGGGGTCAATACGTTTGTAGAGGCGGGGAATCAGAATATTAAAATCGGAAATGGTACTGATCTAAGAAATAACAGTACGAAAAACGGTGCTATTGCGATAGGCGATCACGCCCAGATTGATGATTATGTTATGCAGGAAGGCAGTATTGCCATCGGTAAGAATGCTTTTGTAGAAAACATGTGGGGAACGCAGGACAAAATATTCCGTTTCGGGATGCATTCGACGGATCCTTCCCGTACAGACCATTTACTGCCGGCAGGGATTGCCATTGGGCAGAATACTTATGCCCGCAGCGGCAGTCTGATGATCGGCGACCATAAGTATGTCGGCGCCTTGGGAGATACCACGGTAAATTCCAATACGGATGATGAAAAGCGCAAACTGTCCGTCTTGGTAGGCGCGACCACCGTCGGGCTGAACAGTTATTCTGCCGGTGCGTTTGCGACGACGACCGGCGCCTACTCCATCATGACGAATGCGTATGACGGAAATACGAACCAGGGATCTGCCGCTCAGAATTTCGGGGCGGTCATCAACGGATCCTTTAACAGCATTGAATCAAAAACGTCAGGCAGCAGTGTATCGGGAATCGCCAATGCGGTCGTAGGGACTGCCAATCGGACCCACAACGCAAACGGTACCTTGGTTTTCGGCGCGGGCAATGAAGTGACCAATTCAGTGGACAATATAGCAAATCCCATGTCGTTTTTGGGGATCAACAGTCCCAAGGAATTGGCAGAAAAACTCAGGGAGGATATACGGAGAAATGATTCCGGCGGCGCTGTCCTTGCCATCGGCGGAGGAAATAAAGCAGACTACGCATACCGCTCCCAGCTGGTCGGGGTGGGAAATACTCTGGAAGGAACCGCAGCGGAAAAGGCTGCTTACAATTTACTGAACGGTTATAAAAATACAGGTATCAATGTAAGCGGTGTAACTGTCATCGGTACGAACCGCACGATTTCCAATGCAAAAGATACGATTGTGATGGGTTCTTCTGCCGGCGGTATTACTACAACTGCCAGCAAGGCGGTCATACTCGGTTCGGAAGCCAATGCGGAAAAAGACGGCGGCGTAGCGCTCGGGGCGGATTCCGTTGCCTCTGTTGACAAGGATATTGCGGGATATGATCCGTCTACCAAATTAGCTTCTACAAATACATCGGCCGCATGGAAAGCGACGCATGCAGCGGTATCTGTTGGTAATGGCAGTACTGCTACAAGGCAGATTACCGGTGTGGCAGCCGGCACGAATGACACCGATGCAGTCAATGTGGCGCAGCTGAAAGCTATTGCCGGAGGTACGGGCAGCATTCATTTCGTATCCGTGAAAGGCGGAAATGCATCATCAGTCAATTATAACAACGATGGGGCAAAAGAGACCGGAGCCATTGCGATTGGAGCAAATGCAGAGGCGACGGCAAATAGTGCGGTTGCCATGGGTTTTAATGCCCAGTCCAACGGTTCCGGAAGTATCGTTATCGGCGAATCATCCGGCCTGATTCCTGATGCATCAAAACGGGGGGCTTCCAAAGGGAACAGCAGCATTATTATCGGTACGGAAAATATTGATAAAGGCGGCACGAAAGACCATGCCGGCTCTAATGACGGTATACTCGGAAGCAACAATACGATACAGGAGTCCAATGGCGCTTTCGTGACCGGCGCGTTTAACCATGTGTCCGATTCTTATCAGTTCGGACAACTCTCCGTTTCGGAGCAGCAGGAATTGGCGCAGGCGATGGCGGATGGCAAGCCTTTGGGCAAGTACATCGCAAATGGGGAAGCCATGTCTTTGTTACCGGCGACGGAAATACCGTTTCACAAGGAATGAATGTTACAATCAGCGGCTCTCAGAATACCGTTGAAAACAGCAAGAGTCAGACCGTCATCGGGGACAGCAATAAGATTACCAATAGAAATGCCGGTACAGTTTCCGGACACCAGGAAGAAAGGACGAAGAATGTGTCCGACCTTGTCATCGGCAAGGGGAATGATATTTCCGGCAACGATACCTACATGAAAGGGTATGAGAGCCTGACCGTTATCGGGAATAATAACAAAGCGGTCAATCCTAGCTCGGGTATCGTGATCGGGGATAACCAGAAGTTATCAGCGATTAAAGAATCCGTCGTTATCGGTTCCATGACACCGGAAGAAAAGGCCGATTCCGATATCGGGCAGAAACATGCCAGTGTCGTTGTCGGGTATCATGCCCAGAGCGGGACCAGAGACGGCGGCGGAATGAATGTGGCTCTTGGCCATGGGGCAAAAGCTTATGGCTGGCAGGAGACCGTGACAGGGATCAAATCCATTGTGGAGGCAGGCTCCGGCTATGACGGTTATCTGGCTTCTGTCTATGGCGGTCTTAATACCGTAGCGTCAAATAAGGCGGACCAGAATGATGGGATGGCAAACACCGTCGTCGGTACCCTGAATAAAACAGAAGGCGCCAATGGGGCTCTCGTTTTCGGCGCGGGCAATAGCGTTACACATTCTTTCGGGACGGCACCGACCGATGAAGATGGAAACAGTATGAATGAGCATTGGAGCGATGCCATACTTGGAGGAGGACAGAAGTATGCTATGGGAGAAGGACCGCTGGGCCATGATGAGCTCAGGAAAGCGATGGGACTGGCCATGTCGACCGGCGGCGGTTCCGTGGTCACCATGGGGAATGGAAATACCTCAGATTATGCCGTCCATTCCCAGATCATCGGCTCCGGAAATATCCTTACAGGTACAGCAAATACACCCAGCATCAATAATACGATCAACGGATATGGAAATACAGGCAGGAATGTGGAACGTATGTCTATGATGGGGACCGGGAATAATATGTCCGGCAGTACGGCCAATGTAGTGATTGGGGATTACCACCATATGGACGGCGGTAAAAACAATGTAATCCTTGGATCCATGGCTACGGAAAAGAAGACTGTAACGAAAACGTATACGATGAAAGATGCTTCGGGCAATGTTATTCTTGAAAAGAAATATAAGGTGACGGAAAATGTACCGATTAAATCGCATACGGCGAATATAAGCAATGCGGTGATGCTCGGCTACAATACGGATGTGGAAAAAGACGGCGGCGTAGCGATCGGCGCGGATTCGATTGCCTCCGTCGACAAGGGCGTCGCAGGTTATGACCCGGCTGCCGGTGATCATTCCAATGATACGACAGGCACGTGGAAAGCGACAGCCGCTGCTGTTTCTGTCGGTAAAGCGGCAACTCCGACCAGTGCGGCAGTCACCCGCCAGATTACAAACGTGGCAGCCGGCACGCAGGATACCGATGCCGTCAATGTGGCACAGCTGAAAAAGGTACAGGCAGCTGTCGGTGCGGCGAAAGTGCATTATTACAGCGCCAAGTCTACAAAAACGGGAGCCGGCAGCAACTATGATAATGACGGCGCCGAGGCGGAAGACAGCATCGTGCTCGGTATTTCCTCTTCTTCGAAAGGGGTGAACAGCACCGTTCTTGGCAATAATAACAAACTGACCGGAGTGAAAAATGGAAGAAACAACAGTATCGTCGCCGGCCAGAATCTGGAAGTGGAAGGCGCCCATAATGCCGTATTCGGCACGGATTATAACAATTATGACCATAAGCTGACAAAAGTCTTCGGGGAACAGAATACGGTCATCGGTGTGGGGAACCTGGTCGGCTATACGGCAGAAAAAGATCCGAGCGATCCGACAAAATGGATTTACACCAAGAATTCCAGCGGCAGCGACCAGAATGTGGTTGTCGGTGTGACAAATACGGCAAACGGCGGTAGTGTCGTGGTAGGAACCAGTTCCGAAGCGGAAAATCTGGGGGTCTCTTTCGGTCATGGGAATAAAGTCATCGGCTCGAATAGCGGCGGCGGACAGAGAGGTCTTGCCCTGGGGAATTATTTGACAGTCAAGGGCGAAGAAGCGGTAGCTGTAGGTACAAATGCTTCCGCGACCGCGGACTGGGCCATTGCCATGGGCAAAAATAGTAAAGCGGAGAAAGAAACTGCTATGGCTTTTGGTTATGATTCTCATGCCAAAGTCGCCGGCGGCGTGGCCCTCGGCTCGTGGAGTGTGGTGGATACGGCAGCGGGTGTGAGCGGATATGACCCCTCCACTAAAGCGGCTTCTACGGATACGTCAGCTGCCTGGAAATCGACTGTAGGCGCTGTTTCCGTAGGTGATGCGTCCAAAGGTATCACCCGCCAGATCACCGGTGTAGCGGCCGGCGCGGCAGATACCGATGCCGTCAATGTGGCACAGCTGAAGAAAGTGGAGGCTGCGGCGGCAGCAGCTAAGACTAATGTGACGGCCGGTGATAATGTGACCGTTACTCATGATTCCACGACAAATACATACAAAGTCTCCGCCAAGGATACCTATACGACGGGCGGTACCTACGATGCAGCCACGAAGAAAATCAAATTTACACAGAATGATCCGTCCAAGAACTATGAAGTCGATGTGAGCGGTCTCGTAGGGGGCGGCGGAACCGGCAGCCTGACCTTTTCGGGAGACACTGGCAGCGCCATTACTAAAAATTCAGGCGAAACACTGCAGATTACCGGCGGCGCGACAGAAGTGGCAGCAGCCAATAATATCGGTGTCGTTTCCGAAAATGGCAAACTGAATCTGAAACTGGCAAAAAATATTGATCTCGGCAGCGACGGCAGCATCAAGACCGGTGATACGAAGATGGACAACAAAGGACTGGCCATCCAGGGCGGCCCGTCTGTGACCAAAGGCGGCATTGACGCAGGCAGCAAAAAAATTACCCATGTGGCGGCCGGTGAAATAAGCGCCACTTCCACTGATGCTGTCAATGGAAGCCAGCTCCAGGTCGTAAAGAATGATGTGCAGAATAATACGCAGAACATATACAACATGGGTAAAAAGGTAGGAGAACTGGGCACCCGGATTAACAAAGTAGGTGCGGGGGCGGCAGCACTGGCGGCCCTCCATCCGCTGGACTTCGACCCCCATGACAAGTGGGACATTGCGGCAGGCTTCGGCAATTATCGTAATGCCAGCGCTGCGGCGGTAGGCCTCTTCTATCGGCCGAACGAAAGAACGATGATGAGTCTCGGCTGGACCATGGGAGATGACAGGAATATGATTAATGCAGGAATTTCTGTGAAGCTGGGACGCGGTGACGTTTATACCCGTTACTCCAAAGTGGAAATGGCGAACCAGATTAAGGACTTGAAAGAGAAAAATGACAAGATGCAGGCAGAAAATAAAGAGATGAGATCGGAGCTGGATGAATTGAAGGCCCAGGTAGCAGCTCTCGCTGCCAAGAAATAAGCAACTTTTAGTAAAAAAGGAGCAGGCACTGCTGATGGTGCCTGCTCCTTTTTCGTTTTCCGGTAAAAGTGAAACTCATGGCAGGGTGTCCGCCAGAATTGTGTAAAGGATCTGCTGCTGTGGTGAGGAAGCCGGTAAGAAGATAAAAGCTATGAGCTGTGAGCTGTCAGCTACAAGCTAAATATTCTTTTACGATTTAAATCATTACGACAAGTGAGTATCCTCAATCGCACTACGTGCGCCAGCAGCTCCTTCTGACGGCCGGCTCCATGATCCTTGTATAAGACGTTAAGGCGTTATCCTAAGCGAATGCAAAGGATCTGCTGTCGTGGTGAGGAAAGCCGGTAAGATGTCATCCAGAGTGGCAGATTCTTCACTCTGTGTCACCATCCCGTTTCTCTGCTTTTTCATATGGTATTCTTACCTCCGTTCAGAATGACGTTAAACAGACGGCACAGCCGGGATTCTAACCACTTTCAGGTCTGCCGATAAAGTAGCACCCATGGTAAGGCGTCATTCTGAGCGACAGCGAAGAATCTGTTACCGTGGTGGGGAAAGCGGTAAGAAGATAAAAGCTATCAGCTGTTAGCTATGAATTAAAAGCCGAAGCATATGATTTCCGTTAGGTGTCATACGAAACAACAGCAAAGGATCTGCTGTCATAATGAGGGAAACGTTAATCGTCATCCTAAGCGAATGTGAAGGATCTGCTGCCGTGGTGAGGAAGACGGTAAGATGTCATCAGTGTAATAGATTCTTCACTCCGTTTCACCGTTCCGTTTCCCGTCTTTCCCGAACAGCATTCTTGCCCCGTTCAGAATGACGATTGGAAGAAAGGGCGTCATAATGAGGGGAATGTTAATCGTCATCCGAAGCGGATGTGAAGGATCTGCTGCCGTGGTGAGGAAAGCGGTAAGGAGATAAAAGCTATCAGCTGTGAGCTGTCAGCTGCAAGCTAACTATTCTTTTACGGTTTGAGTCACTATGGCATGCGAGTATCCTCCATTATTGGTGCGGGCAGCTGATTCACAATTGTCGGTTTTCAGGAGCCGGCAGCTTACGTCCGATTATATTTTATCGGCGGCTGTCAGGTTTCGTTTTCTTTTTCCTGCTTTTTCAAGAAGTTCATGAAGGGTATTTTTATCTGACCTGTCCAGTGCTGTTTTTATTTGAGAAAGGCTTTCTGTGAAACGGTCGATTTCA
>OWIK01000193.1_pt1 | contig 23921 bp, 24 predicted proteins | sample 1732691 | NCBI WGS metagenome assembly OWIK01 (sample SAMN05065743, study PRJEB22554) | human gut metagenome | biome: ENVO:2100002; feature: ENVO:00000062; material: ENVO:00002003 | host: Homo sapiens | place: USA | reverse complement strand
ACGGCTAAACAGATACAATAAAAGAAGCTGTAACAGAAAACGAAAGCGATCTGTTACAGCTTTTTTGTTTTGACGGAAACGAAAAAGGAAATGGCATGATAAAATAAAATGAACGGTCAAAAACGAAAGAAACGGTTATAAAGGTTATAAAATAAAAAATAAAATTTAATTGCAATATAAAAAGAAGAGTGATATAATCATTTTGCTGGGATGCCCCGGCTTTTTTAAGTGGTATTTGTTGACTGCAATAGGGGCTTATGATATACTCTATAAGCATATTGCAATGGCCGTGGGCCAAAGAAAGTTGAGTGAGGTGTAAAGAATGCGTGAAGGAATTACTCTTGCATGTCCAGAATGCAAGCGCCGCAATTATCGTACAAACAAAAACAAGAAAAACAATGCAGAACGTATCGAAATGATGAAGTACTGCCCGTGGTGTCATAAACATACCTTACATAAAGAAACCAAATAATAGTTCTTAGAATGAGGGTGTGAGGATGGCTAAACGTAATCAACCGACCAAAAGAGAGGTTGCAGAAGAAAATAAGAGTGCCTGGACCAAATTTTTCCGTGAAACAAAAATGGAAATGAGAAAGGTCATTTGGCCGACAAAACAGGAAATGATTCGTTATACGATTGCTGTCATCGTATCAGTCATCTTGGTTTCTTTTCTGATTATTATCGTAGACTTCATATTCATGCAGCTCTCCAAACTGCTGATTCATACTGTAGGATGAAAGGAGAGAGCGTATGCCGTCTGACGAAATAAATAAAAAGAAAACTGTAGAAAACGCAACTGTCAGTGCACCGACTGAAATCGGTACGCCAAAAGAGGGATCCGATAAAGATATCCGCTGGTATGTAATTCATACATATTCCGGCTATGAAAACAAAGTAAAAGATACGCTGACCCGTAAAGTTCATTCTATAGGAATGGATGATACCATTTTACAGATTCTTCTTCCTATGCATGACGAAGAAGAAGTCAAGGATGGAGAAAAGAAAGTTGTATCAAGGAAAGTATTTCCCGGATATCTTCTTATACAGATGGAAGTCAATGACAGAAGCTGGTACGTAGTAAGAAATACACCGGGAGTTACCGGATTTGTAGGTACAACTACGAAACCGATTCCGCTTTCGGATGAAGAAGCAAAACGTATTATTGAAGGCGGTCAAAAGAAAGTGTCGGTAACGACCGAGGCCAAAGTGGGAGATAAGATTAAAATCACTCAAGGGCCGTTTGCTGACCGCAGTGCTGTCGTGCTTGATGTAACTGCCGATAAGAGTAAAGTTAAAGCAGACATCAGTAATTTCGGCACAACAACAACGATAGAGTTGGAAGCAGGATTTTTTGAACTGCTTCGTTAAATAACTCTGTGAGACTGTCTTGTACTTGGCTTGTCTCACAAACGTGGGAGGGTCTGTTACAGCCCGAAAACCACATTCCATAATAGGAAAAGGAGGTGTAACAATATGGCAAAGAAAATTTCCAAGGTAGTAAAATTACAGGTTCCGGCAGGGAAAGCCACTCCGGCACCGCCTGTAGGTCCTGCCCTCGGTCAGGCCGGTGTAAACATCATGGCCTTCGTTAAAGATTTTAACGACCGTACAGCTAAACAGGCCGGACTTATTATTCCTGTAGAAATTACCGTTTTTGAAGACAGAAGCTTTACATTCATTTGTAAAACTCCGCCGGCAGCTGTTCTTTTGAAAAAAGCAGCAGGTCTTGAAAAAGCATCCGGCGAACCGAACAAGAACAAAGTCGGTAAAGTTACAAAAGCACAAGTAAAAGAAATTGCAGAAACGAAAATGCCCGATCTCAATGCAAACGACGTAGAAGCCGCTATGCATATCGTAGAAGGCACGGCCCGTTCCATGGGCATCGAAGTAGTAGACTAATGACTGTCAGTGGTACCGGCTTGCCGGCAACCACAAAGGAGGAAACAATGGCAAAACTGACAAAGAAACAAAAAGCAGCCGCAGCCATCGTTGACGGTCATAAGCTCTATGATCTCGACGAAGCTGTAAAACTTGTAAAAGAAACGGCAACTGCAAAATTTGATGAAACCATCGAACTTGCATTCAATCTTAACGTAAACCCGAAATTCGCTGACCAGCAGCTCCGCGGTGCTATCGTTCTTCCCCACGGCACAGGCAAGTCCAAGAAAGTTCTTGTGTTTGCCAAAGACCAGAAAGAAGACGAAGCAAAAGCAGCAGGTGCTGATTATGTTGGTGGAAAAGAACTGGCTGACAAAATCATGGGCGGCTGGTTTGATTTCGACGTAGTCGTAGCAACACCGGACATGATGGCTGTAGTAGGCCGTCTCGGCCGTGTACTCGGTCCTAAGGGACTTATGCCAAACCCGAAAGTCGGCACCGTAACACCGGATGTAACCAAAGCGGTTACCGAAATCAAAGCCGGCAAGGTAGAATATCGTACAGATAAAGCAGGCAATGTACAGGTTGTCATCGGCAAAGCATCTTTTGATGAAACCAAGCTGAAAGAAAACCTCGTTGCTATTTACAACACCATTCTCAAGTCCCGTCCTGCCAGCGTAAAAGGACAGTATATGAAAACTGTAACGCTTGCATCTACCATGGGACCTGGAATCCGTCTCGATATGGCAACCTTAGCAGCTCCGAAAGCTGAATAAAATAACTATTTACACTTAGCTGAAGACCGGCGGTATCTATAATGGGCGAAAGCCCGCCTCCCGAGGCTGAGTACTGGAAACAGTACACGACCTCGCACATATAGCGGGGTCGTTTTAGCTAATGTGATAAATATAAGAAATACAGTCACGTATTTCTGTTAAAATCTTGCAAGCAGAGGAGGTGTATCATGAGCAAAGAAGAATATGAAGTAAAAATTCGTCCTGAAAAGATAGCGATTGTTGACGAAATGAAAGAAAAACTCACTTCTGACGGGGTTGTTCTTATTTCCTACAACAAGCTGGATGTAGCATCGGCAATGAAACTTCGCCGTACATTCCTGAAACATGGCGTACAATACAGCGTTATTAAAAACACACTGACCCGTATTGCTGCCGACGATTTGGGAATCGAAGGCTTTCATGACCTTTTGAAAGGGCCGAGCGGACTGGCTACCTGCAAAGATGATGCAGTAGCACCGGCAGCTGCTATCAAAGAATTTTTGAAAGAAACAAAGAGTGAAGCAATCCAGATCAAAGCAGGTGTTCTGGACGGAAAAGTCATCGATCCCAAAGCCGTACAAGCTCTGGCCGATCTTCCGTCGAAAGAACAGCTCCTCGGTATGGTGGCTGCCACATTGCTGGCACCGATTACCGGACTGGCCCGTGCTTTAAACGGAAACATTCAGAACCTTGCGTATGCGCTTGAAGCCGTACGTAAACAGAAAGAAAGTGCATAATTGCACATAAATTATTCCATTGGAGGAAAAAACAAATGACACATGAAGAAATCCTTAACGCGATTAGCGAAATGTCCGTTCTCGAACTGAGCGAACTTGTAAAAGCAATTGAAGAAAAATTCGGCGTATCCGCAGCAGCTCCCGTAGCAGTTGCAGCAGTAGGTGCAGCTCCGGCAGCAGGCGCAGCAGCTGAAGAAAAATCCGAATTCGACGTTGTTCTTAAAGATGCAGGCGCACAGAAGATTCAGGTTATCAAAGTTGTTCGTGAAATTACCGGACTCGGCCTGAAAGACGCAAAAGCAGTTGTTGACGGCGCACCGAAAGAAGTTAAAACCGGCGTAGCAAAAGCTGAAGCTGAAGAAATGAAGAAGAAGCTTGAAGAAGCAGGCGCATCTGTAGAACTGAAATAATTACAGCGCTAAAACAGCACAATGAAAAGGGACTCTGTACAGGGTCCCTTTTTGTGTGTTTAGATAGTGCAGTTATATGGGGGGAAGTAATATTATAAGTAGAAAATATATTGATTAAACCAACAAAATTGAGATTAATTTGTATACAGGAAAATAGGAAAGTTATTTATTAACGAAAAGAGAAGTCATTACTAATAAAGAAAGTTTCTGATACGTATAAATTATATAGGTAAATGTATTATTTTATTAGTGCTTGGTACAGAAAATAGCATCATAAAACGATTGAGAAAATTTAGGCAAATACTAGAAAGATAGGGTTATATCAATAATGGAACTTTCTCAGGGAATATGATGCACAAAGCGTACCGTGTACAGGGGTGATATATTCTTAAATGCCGTCTCTGAATTAATTTTTGTACTATAAATATAGGGTAGTCATGCTATTTTGGTTACAATATTTTGTTGGCAAGAGCAGCATAATCGATATTATTTCTTATTACTGAGTTAAAAGTTTTTTGCCTTAAAATTTATCATAATTGGATAAATTACCTTTTATGTAGAAGATTTTTATACTCTAAACTTTCATCTTGACAAAAATGATAAGTATATTATATTAATATGTGTATGAGATAAAAATTAAGTATTAAATTAACTACATGGTATCATTTGTTTTCTAGGAGGAAAGAAATGAATTATAAAGGGAAAATTATTATAGGCACAATGATTATCACAGCATACTCATGTATACAGGGGCTAGCGGCAGATTCAAATGTGTACCAACTAGGGGAAGTTTTGGTTACGGCTAACAAGTATAGTGAGACTGATTTAGAAATTCCAGCTGCGACAGAAATTATTACTGGAAAGCAAATTGAAAATATGGGTGCCAAGAGTGTCATGGAAGTAATGAAGAATATCCCAGGTTTTGTTATTTCTGAGTCTCCATTTGGTAATGGTAATCCAGGAATCCGAGGCATTTCCGGGCACATGAGTATAATGATTAATGGTATTCCGCTAAATCAAGATTATTATTTCCAGATGGGAACATTATCTGCTTCTAGCATTGATAGAATTGAGGTAGTAAAAGGTGGATCTGCTGTTTTATACGGAAGTAATGCAACAACCGGAGTAATTAATATTATTACCAAAAAGGATAATACAAATAAAATTGTAATTGGAGCCGGAGATCATAATCAGAGAAATATCTCTGGATATATGAATAGGAATGGTTTATCAATTGCTTATGAACATTATGGAATTAAAAATGCTGGTATTCTTTATAAATCAGTTTCAACGCAATATGATCAAACAAATATGTACCGTGATAGCATAAACGTTAATTACACACCCAATAAGAATTGGAACTTTATGTATTTGCATAGTGATAGACATTCGGATGTAGATACGTTAAATGCGCAACAAATGAAAAAGACAGGATCATATAATAGCAATACATTATATGATGTTACTCAAGTTACATATAGTAATAAAAATTTACGTGCTACTACTTATTATCAGAATAGAGCATGGAAATACATGTATAACGGGCGTGGTGGCCGAGATACAGGCAAATCTTATGGATTAGATGTGGTAAATAAATGGAATCTTAGCTGGACAAATTTGACAGCAGGTAGCATGTTTGAAAATGAAAGCTTTAAAAATTTATCTGGTACTACCTGGGTAAAAAGAAATCGAAATTATGGTGCTGTGTATTTCCTGGCAAATACAGATCTAGATAACAAGACTAAACTTTTGGTGGGTGCGAGAGAGGTATTTACTGGAGATTCTGGGAATATGTTCTGTCCCTCTTTCCAAATGTTGTATAAATTGAGTGAAAGGTCTTCCGCTTATATCAACGTAAATAAGTCATTAAGAAAACCTGATTTATCTAAACGATATGGATCAAATGCAACCACTTTACCAAATCCAGATTTGAGATCCGAAAAAGCTTGGACTTATGAAACAGGATGGAAAAAACTGGTTGGCGAACATGGTATGTGGAAATTTGATGTATATCACATGGAAATCTCTGATCGTATTTATTCTGACTATATTCCTGGAAGCAGTAAATTAAAAATGAATTATAATGCTACTAAATACAAAAACACAGGGATTGAATTGAGTTATGATTGGACTGTAAACCAAGGATTATCTTATAATATTGGGGTATCCATGAGTAATCCTAAACAGATAGCAAAACGCAACCTACCTTGGGAACGTGCAGAAAATCGTTTAAGTATACATTCGGACATTACATATAAGGTAAAAAATACTTCTGTTAATGTATATTTTAATTATGCTGGGCAGAGAGTAAAACATACAGCTCCGATGTATTCTTTAGATATGAATATTCAACAAAGAATTAATAGGAATGATTTAGTTTCTTTGAAAATTAGTAATGTTTTAAACCGTGATGATTATAGAGGGTCTACTCCTGGTGCTTGCATGCAGGATAGAAATTGGATGTTGAGTTACGAGCATAGATTTTAATCATTTATAATATATAGAAAGAAAAGGAATTTCCTTGTAGTGAAATTCCTTTTCTTTCTATAAGGAGGTATTTATGTACAGAAAAATATTAAGCTTATTTTTGGTAATAAGCTTAGCAGGTATCTTTGGCGGCTGTACAAATTATATGACTCAAGTAGAAAGAGGGTATGCCGTAACAGATGCAAGAGGTAAAACCTTACATATGAAAGAAAAGCCGAAACGAATTGTTTCGACTTATATTTTTGCTGATGAAATTATTTTAGATTTGGTTTCTCATGATCGTATTGCAGCGATGGATAGATGGATTCATGATCCAGGGTTATCTATGGCGGTGGATAAAGCTAAAGATGTGACTGTAGAAGTAGATAATAGCCCTGAGGATATAATTGTTCTTCGCCCAGATTTGGTGGTCATAGGAGAAAGTCAGGTCAAGCTCATCCAAGCCTTGGAGGGGGCGGGTTTGCCTGTGTTTGTATATAAGGATGCTAAGCTCATAAAAGATATACCAGACGAAATTCGTATGTTGGGAGAAGCCGTAGGGGAGACTGAAAAGGCGGAAGCTATGATTGCTGATATGAAAGATCAGTTACGGGCTATCGAATATAAGGTTAAACAAATTCCTAAAGAACAAATGCAAAGAGTTATATTGATATTGCGATTTGGTCCTATTGGAGGTGAAGGGACTATTTTTCATGATATATTAACTCGTGCAGGAGCTATAGATGTGTATAACGATGTACGGCCACAATCATTATTTGAAAATGGGACGTCGATGATTTTGAGCAAGGAAGAGTTTGTACTTTCGAATCCAGACTTGCTTATTATGGGAAGTTGGTCTCAAGGAGGAGCATACAAGGATAGTACACAACAACTAAAAGAAATATATGACAATCCGGCTTACTCTTCAATGAAAGCAATACGTGGCAAACGGGCAATTATTTTGCCTCAACGTAACGTAAATTGTTTATCGCATCATGTGCCAGCGGCAATTAGAACTGTATACAGGGCGGTATATGGAGTAAAGGAGGAATCTAATGATTTTCACACCGGGGAAGTCTAGGAAAATTATCCATTGCAACCTCATGCAGTCGGCTTTAGGAGTGATTCAGAATCCACTTTGTGCTGTTGTTATTCATAACACTAAATCTTGCTCAAATGTTGCGTGGAGTGCGTTTCAGTCATTAAGTAACAAATATAGGGAAATTACAGGAAAGGCAAATCAGGATGGCTTTCTTTTTTGTACTGGTTTAACGAATCGTGATGCTGTATTTGGGGGTAATGATAAACTCAGATGTTGCCTTATGGATATTAGTGAAGAACTTCATCCAGAGGTAATTTTGGTAATTTGTGGTTGTGTTCCTGGTATTATCGGTGATGACGTAGAGGCTCTGTGCCAAGAAGTAGAAAATAAAACAGGTATACCAATTGTTTTGCTACCTGGGAATGGATTTATGGTTCCCGGATTGGTAGACACAATTACCTCTATGTCAAGGATTTTATTTGATAAGTGGACTGTACCTTATATCCCGTTAGAAAAAAGAACAGATACTTGTTTGGTGGCAGGGTTATCACCTTCGTACAGCTCTAAAGAAGAATATCAAGAACTGATGAAGGTTTTGAGGATTCTTGGGTTTAAATATATTATATGTCCACCTGTAGGTACTGGTAGAAGTGATTATGTTAGAGCGGCGAGTGCTTCCATGGTTATTTCCTTTACACGAGGGGCTTTTTTAGAAAAAGCTTCTATAGAAAATGCATATTATATGGCTAACAGATTAGATATTCCTTTTATTGATTGGAATCATATCATTACACCTGAAAAAAGTCAGAATGCATTTATGGATGTTGCACGTTTTCGCAATAAGGAAGATGCTATGAAAACTTATTGTTGTGAGCAAGAAAAACGACTATTCGGCATTGTTGAAAAAGGGAAATGGTTATTAAATGGGAAAAGCTGTCAAATCCGCTTGAGAATTACTAGGCAGGTAAATAGTCTGCTGAAACCCATAGAATTTCTGCGAGAAATGGGGATAGAAGACATCTCTGTCATTCTTTCAGATATGATTTCACATGCAGATGTAAAAACTATACAATCCATCATAGAAAATAAATATAGCAAAATAAAAATGAGCCGAAAAGAATCTTCAGCAGATATTTTATTAACTTCTACACCTTTTGATTTACGATGTAGTAAAGAAATTATGATTCCACATTGCATAGGGTATGCAGGCTGGATTGATTTTTTTGAAAAGGTTTTGAAGAAATATGGAGAAAACCATGTCTAAGTTGGATAGATGGAATGTTTGTAAAGAAGAAACAGCGTTAGTAGGGGCGGCATCTGCGTTTCTGAGTATTTCTGATTTGGGTCTCATTTTGGATTCGCCATTATGGTGTTCGGCTTTAACTTACAGAAAAATATTGGAATACTATCCACTTTGGAATAAACGTATCTACAGTACACTAATTGAAGAAAATGATCTGGTTTTTGGTACCAAAAAAAAACTTTTAGAAGTTGTACAAGATATGCAGCAAGATGCTCAATATGCGGTGATTGGCGTAGCAATTAATTGTGCACCCGCACTAATAGGGGATGATGTTGAGGGTATTTGCAAATCCGCTTTTGAGGGTCCGATATGTGTAGCAGATGCCAGTGGGTTCGTAGGAGAAGCAGATAAGGGCTGGTCGGAAGCAATGCTTTCTTTATTGAAAAAAGTTCCTTGCTTTTCACCAAAGAAACAAAGTAGGAAAATAAATGTATTGGGCGAATCCATTTTTCATCCTCGATTGTATGGAAGTATGGAGAACACATTGTTTATTCCAGGATATTTATCTATGAGATATGAAGAATTATCTCTATTGTCTGAAGCCACTATTAACCTGGTAGTTCATCCTAGAGCGCTTGCTGTAGCAAAATGGCTTGAGTTAAATACCAAAGTGCCGTATATTGTTTGGGATGGCGAATGCCTAAATGAGTTATTCTGCAAAGAAGATAAGTAATTGAAGAATATCTGATAAATGATATGGCCAACGAGGTGCAAGAAACCGTTTTGTAAATATGAATCCGGCAAAAAATGAATTAAAATTAGACATAGAACTGAAATAATTACGGCACTAAAACAGCACGATGAAAAAAGGACTCTGTACAGGGTTCCTTTTTTGTGTGTAAAAATATCGTGGTGCAATGATTTTGAATGCATCAGGAAAATAAAAATGAAAGAAATCATTAAAAAGAAAAATCAGAGCGAAGAGTTATTTTTATGTCCACGGCAGGGTTGAAATTTGTTACAATATACAATAGAAAGATTATTTTACAGACGGGGAGGATCTATGAAAACAAAAAGATGGATGATTGCCGGCCTGCTCGCTGCTCTGCCTTGGACGGGAATGGCCTCAGACCATGTATATTTCCAAAATAACCGGAATTTTCCCATGATAGTGAATACTGAGGGAATATATACTGTGGGAAACAGCGGCATCTTTATGAACCTTTCCTCAATAGAACTGGAAGATATATTCAAAAACGGAATGGCTGTCAAGGCCTCATTTCTTCAGGTCAATAATGAAGAAGTCCGTACTTTTACGGAACATTTCCGCATGGCAGATGACGGTCGTGCATGGATGCGAATGGAAGACGGATGGCATGCTGTCATTTCCGATTCTTCCGGCGCCGAACGTATGGCAGTGAGCCTGATTCGCGAAGATATGGGAAATGAAGAAAAAAGAATGGGCTATACTGCACAAATTACTGCTATATGGGATGCGAAAATAAAAGCCTATGAAATGAAAAAGGCGGAAGAAGAAAAAGCACGAAGAGAAGAAATGACAGAAGAAGAGATTGCAGCAGAAGAGAAAAAAGAGACGACAGAAGATTACCGGAGTGTGGAACTTGCTGAAGTAGAGCCTGAAATCGTACAAAAAGGTGATGCCCAGCCGATTGCACGCAAGGTTAGCACCGTTCAAAATGAAGAGGGTCCTGCAAACAGCAACGGGGCAGTGAAGATAAAAGGGCAAGTACAAAAACAAAAGGAAAGCAAGGATAAAAACGAAAAGCCCGAACAGGTGGAAATCGTAATTACCGGAAATCCTGTTGTTGAAATTATTTCCTCAAAGTAAGGCGCATTACGAAACTGGTTCTTGCAGAGTGAACATAGTATAATTGCTGAGGAAACGAAAACTATACCTTGGGAGGAACATATGGCAAAAAGATTTTATCCGCTTGAAGTGGCAGGTTGCAAGAGAGAGCTTCCGGTGATGAATATTTCAGAAACAAAAGCAATTGCCGCCTTTGTTATTTTGGGCGACGTGGAAATTGTGGAAAAAACGGCGCATGAACTGGCGAAAAAGGTACCGAAAGAGGCAGACTATATCATGACCGCAGAAACAAAGGGAATTCCTTTGGCGGCCGAACTTGCGAAAAAACTGGGGCATAAGACTTATATGGTAGCGAGAAAATCGGTGAAAGCGTATATGGAAAATCCGATTTGGGTGGAAGATGAATCGATTACTACAGAAGGAAAGCAAAAACTTTATTTATCTGAAAGTGATGTGAACCTCATCAGGGGGAAACGTATTCTTCTCGTTGATGATGTCATCAGTACCGGCGGGTCTATGAAGGCACTGCGTGAACTTGCCGAAAAAGCAGGTGCTGAGGTCATTTGCCAAGCTGCAATTTTGGCGGAGGGAGAAGCGATGGAGCGGGACGATATTATTTATCTCGCACCTCTTCCGTTACTGGACGCGGAATAAAAAGAAAGCGGTTTTGAGTGAAACCGCTTTTTATACGTTTTAACCTTATTAAAAATGTAAAATACAGAAGAAAAATATCTGTAAATGAAGTAAAACTCTATGGTATAATAACTAAATAATATAACGAAAACAGTAACCCCGGCTTTAATTTCACAGGAGGAACCGAATGAAACATCAGGAAATCGTTATCATAGTAGATTTTGGCGGACAATATGCCCAGCTTATTGCCAGACGTGTCCGTGAATGCGGCGTATACTGCGAAATACTCCCTTATAATAAATCGGCAGAAGAAATTCTCGCCCAAAATCCGAAGGGAATTATTTTTTCCGGCGGACCGTCCAGCGTCAATGCGGAAAATGCACCGCGGCTTGATCCCGGAGTATTTAAAGCAGGCGTTCCCATTTTGGGAATTTGCTACGGCATGCAGATTATGGCCAAAGAATTGGGCGGCAGCGTAGCCAGTCCGGAAAAACATGAATACGGACATACCGAGTTCTTCCGCAACGGAAGTTCCCCTCTTTTTGAAAATATTTCCGATAAGACCGCCGTATGGATGAGCCACGGCGATTCCGTTGTCGATATGCCTGCAGGCTTCGGGCTTACAGGACATACCGCTCTCACGCCGGCTGCTGCCATGGCAGATGAAGCCAGACGATTCTATGGTGTACAATTCCACCCTGAAGTCGTTCACACTCCCGAAGGTATGCAGATGCTCAAGAATTTCCTCTTCAAAATCTGCGAATGCCGCGGCGGTTGGTCCATGGGCAATTATATAGATATCGCCGTTGAAAGTATCCGTGAAAAAGTAGGAAATCATCAGGTCATCTGTGCTCTTTCCGGCGGCGTGGATTCCTCGGTAGCCGCTGTTCTCGTTCATAAAGCAATCGGTGACCAGCTCACCTGTGTCTTTGTCGATCACGGATTCCTCCGCTTGGGTGAAGCGGAACAAGTGGTAGATACGTTTACCAATAAATTCAACATCAAGCTGATTCATAAAGATGCATCGGCACATTTCCTTTCTCTCCTGAAAGGCGTCACTGAACCTGAAAAGAAACGCAAAACCATCGGTGCAGAATTTATCCACACCTTCCAGGAAGAAGCCAACAAACTGAATGACGTAAAATTCCTTGTCCAGGGGACACTCTATCCTGACGTCGTAGAAAGCGGTACAGCTACGGCAGCGACAATCAAATCGCACCATAATGTAGGGGGACTCCCGAAGGATATGAAATTCTCCCTTATCGAACCGCTCCGCGAACTTTTCAAAGACGAAGTACGCCAACTCGGAAGAGAATTGGGACTTCCCGAAGACGTTATTAACCGGCAGCCCTTCCCCGGCCCGGGACTTGCTATCCGCATCATCGGAGAAATTACACCGGAAAGACTGGATATTCTCCGTAAGGCAGATTTCATAGTCAGAGACGTAATCAAACAGCATGGACTTTATAACGATATATGGCAATCCTTTGCCATTCTCCCAGCTGCCATTCGAAGTGTAGGCGTCATGGGTGACGAAAGAACCTATGACTACACCGTAGGCATCAGAGCCGTCACCAGCTCCGACGGTATGACTGCCGACTACTTCCGTTTCCCTTGGGAAGTTTTGGACGAAATGAGCCGGCGAATCTGCAACGAAGTCAAAGGAGTAAACAGAGTCGTCTACGACATCACTTCAAAACCGCCGTCTACAATCGAGTGGGAGTAGAGCCTATTTTTTAAAAACGGCTTGTAGCCCGTTGAAATAAGCAACTGGAACAAAATTAGATAAAAATTTCAAAAAGAATAAATCTAATGATAGTTTCCAGTGGCTTTACAAGAAAATACAAAAAATTAGACCGTAGTCTTAGGCTGCGGTCTTTTTGTGTCTATTTGACATGGAGTATTTCTGTGATAGTTAAGACTATGAAAAAGATTGATAAATAAAATGCAACATTAACTTTAATAGCACGCATATTAAGTGTGTGTACACTTACAAAAAATGACTTCAGAAATCAAATTGGAGAGTTAATTTCGAAAAACATTTTTAGCTTGTTGGGGAGAACCATAGGGCCCCAAGACTTAATAGAAGGAGGATGGTTAAGATAGAAAATAGAAAAAGAAATATTATGAAAAAATCTATTGAAAGGTTCTCAAAAGAGCAAGTGGTTATACATTCGTTGTTACTAAAGAGATGTAAGTAATTTGGCAGAATCTTAACATTATTAGTCTTTAAATTGAACACTTTTAGAATAGGGATAAAAATGTTATTATATTTGTAAAGTAACTTCGTAAACTTATAATTAAGGAGTGAGTATATGAAAGTGAGTTATAATGGATTATGGAAAATTTTGATAGATAAAAATATGAATAAAAAGATTTAGCAAGGGCTTGTAAATTATCTCCTGCCACTATATCTAAAATGGGTAGAGGAGAGTTTGTCAGCATGGAAGTCTTATTTCGTATCGGGACTAAGTTAGATGTTGATTTTGGTGGCATGGTTTCGATTATAAAGAATGAAAAGAAATAAATATTGAGGTGACAAAATTTTATCTCAATATGAGGTAGAATTGGCTAATAACAGGTTGCAACCGGTTAAGGAAAAGATGGAGGTATTTATGGCAAAAGATATATGCCATATGTTTTTACAGAGCAGGGGATTGCAGCGATGTGGCAGTGGAGGTTAGCATTAAAATCATGAATAGCTTTGTGGAGATGAGAAGGTTTCTCCTTTCAAACAAAGAGATGTTTGCTCGTCTTGACAGAGTTGAATTAAAACAATTGGAAACAGATAAAAAGCTGGAAGAAGTATTTAATTATATAGCGATCAATACTGAAGTAAAACAAAATATATTTTTCAACGGACAAATTTATGATGCTTTCAGCTTTACCGTTGGGCTCATCCAAAAAGCGAAGAAAGAGATTATTTTGATTGATAATTATGTAGATGTCAACACCTTAAACATTCTTTGCAAGAAGAATAAGGGCGTGGATGCTGTAATTACCACAGCAGGAAAAGGAAGCTTATCAACAAAAGATATAACGAAATTCAATGCTCAATATCCAAAGCTATCGGTTAAAACTAATACGGATTTTCACGATAGATTTTTAATCGTAGACAAAACAGAGGTCTATCATATTGGTGCTTTTATAAAAGATGCAGGTAAAAAGAGTTTTGGTATCACAAGGATATAAGATAAGGACTTAATTAAGAGTCTTTTAAATAAAGTGAGGTGGTGAATGGCGAATTTATCTGAAATCAAGCGTGAAAAAATGCTTGAATATCTTGAAAAATTAAAAGATATTAATAACGATGATGAAAATATCCGTGCTATAACGGAAATTGAAGATGCCCTTAATGAAAAGAAATATGGTCTTGTTTGGGAAGAACACGCTGAAAAAGTCAATGAAATGCTGGAACATCATATTCCAATCTTTGTAGAAGATGAGGCGAGAAAAATTACAGCAAATGAAAATGAAGCATATAACTTTTTGCTTGAGGGATAATCTTCATTCCTTGAAGCTTTTGGAGAAGACACATAAGGGTAAGATTGATGTTATCTATATAGATCCGCCTTATAATACGGGGAATAAGGATTTTATCTATGATGATCATTTTATAGATAAAACGGATGGATATGCCCATAGTAAATGGCTTTCTTTTATGGAGAAAAGATTACTAATTGCAAAAGAACTTTTAAGTGATGAGGGTGTTATATTTATAAGTGTCGATGATAATGAACAAGCTCAACTGAAATTGCAGTGTGACAGTGTTTTGGGTGAGGAAAACTTTATAGCGAAGATTTCAGTTGCTTCTAATTCTGCAAAAAATAATTCAAAGTTTATATCAATAACACATGAATATATAATATGTTATGCAAAAAACAAGTCAGTTACGTTACCGTATTGGAAGGTAAATAAGAATAACATAAACGAGTATAATAAAATCTGTAAGAGGCTGCAAAAATCAGGATTAACCAATGAAGAGATACATCAAGAACTATTGCAATTGGTAAAATATCCCAAATATTATGACTTTGATCATTACACATATGTGGATGAAATAGGACCTTTTAGAGCTTCGGATTTGACAGCTCCTGGAAGTAAGGCTGAGTATGATGTGGTGCATCCTATAACCAAAAAAATGTAAGTTAGGAACAAGAGGGTGGGCATTTAAAGAACTTGAAATGAAAAGGTTAATAGCAGAAGGATATATTTATTTTGGAAAAAATGAGGATGTAATGCCACAATTAAAGAATTATCTTTCAGAAAATGAAAAATCCTTAGCAAAATCAATTATTTTTTTGATTCACAAGCATCGACTAAATGGTTAAAAAAACAAAAAATTGAATTTCCTTTCCCTAAGGCACTTGATTTGATTAAATATATTATTTCAATGTATCCGAGTAAAGATATTGCAATTTTAGACGTCTTCGCTGGGTTTCATGTCATAATAGTGATAGAGGCAAATAGTTATGTAAATATAAGGAGTTCAAGACTTCTACCAAAGTTTAAAACTCGAAAAATTAATAGTTGGTGTGCTGCTTAGAGTAATGATTATATAATGACTATTGTAAGGAGTGCACTAGTATAAGGGGGAGTAAATTGTCAAAAATAAATAAAGAACAAATTTCTGCTAAGGGATTTTCAATTCAAGTTTATACTGAAGATTTTAAAAATGATTATATCAGCTTAACGGATATAGCAAAATATAAAAATACAGATGATCCAAGATTCGTTATTCAAAACTGGATGAGGAATAGAAATACTCTCGAATTTATAGGCTTATGGGAAGCACTTAATAATCCCAATTTTAACCGTGTGCAATTCGACACGTTTAGAAATGAGGCAGGGTTGAATAGATTCACTATGACACCACAAAAATGGATTGATTCCACAAATGCTATTGGAATAATTTCAAAATCAGGAAGATATGGTGGAACCTATGCACATTATGATCTTGCAATGGAATTTGCTTCATGGATTTCACCAGAATTTAAGCTTTATATTATTCAAGACTATAAGAGACTTAAGTCAGACGAAAATTCAAGATTGTCACTGGAGTGGAATCTTAATCGAGAAATTTCCAGGATTAACTATAAAATTCATACAGATGCAATTAAAGAATATCTCTTAAAGGATCTTACAAACGAACAGTTATCCTATAAATACGCAAATGAAGCAGACATGCTAAATGTTGCTTTATTTAACAAAAAGGCTAAAGAGTGGCGTGAAGAAAATCCCGACTTAAAGGGGAATATGAGGGACTGTGCAAGTATAAATGAGTTATTGGTGCTTGCAAATATGGAAAGCTATAATGCAATTCTTATTGGTAAAGGTATAGATCAAAAAGAAAGAATGATAGAGCTAAGAAATCTTGCTAGAACACAATTGATATCACTTAAAAAACTTGGTGAAAGTGATATTAAAAAATTAGAGGGAAAGAAATAATTATTTTAAGCAATAAATAGATAAATTCGAATTTAGAAATTATTTAGGAAGCTAGATTTAACATGTTATAGGTAAACAAATAAATTTAAGAAAATACGAATATAAAGAAGCTACAAAAGCAAGATAAAAAGCAAAAAACTTATAAATCAATCATCGATGAATTTAATGATAAAAATAAATAATATATAAGATATTGTTACATATATTATTTTTGCAAGGGGAACTTACAATGAAAATAAAACCAGATAAACAAGGTGGGAATTCTGATATATATTTTATTGAAAATTTAAAAGCTAGAAAGTATTTAAGGAATACTTCTTCTAAAGAAAAAATAGAGAGATTTAAATTAGAATTAGAAATAATGGGATTTTTTAAAGATAAACACGTTGATGGTATAATAGATATTTATGATGTTTTTGTTGATTCTAATGATATTAAAAAATCTTATATAGAAATGAAAAAATATGATGGTAATATTAATGATTTACTATGTTACACAAAGGGTGATGTGAGAAAAACTTTAGAACTATTGTTGCCTATTTTACGTGCATTGAATAAAATTTCAAAATTTAAAAATCCTATTTATCATAGGGATATTAAGCCAGATAATATTTTATTTGAAAAAGGTGGAGAAGATCATAAATTGTTTTTAACAGATTTTGGGATTTGTTATTTAGATAAAGAAAAAGAAAGATTGACTGAAATTGAAATAGCAGTTGGACCAAGAATGTTTATTGCTCCAGAATATGAAAGAGGAAGAATTGGCACTGTTAATCATAAAGGAGACATATTTTCAATTGGAAAAGTCATTTGGTATATGATAAATGGTGTAGAAAATGATTTTCTACCATCAAATTTTTGGTTTGTTGATGAATATAATTTAGTAAAAAAATTTACTAATAATGAAGATATAATTTTTGCAAATAATATTATATCAATTTGTTTAAATATTAATTCTGAAGAGAGGCCGGATTATGATGAATTAATTAACTTAATTGAAAATTTTCTTAAAGAAACAAAAATAGATAATAATGAAAGGTTAAAGTTTGAAGTTAGACAATACAATGAAAAAAGAAAAATAGATTTAAAGGAGATAAGAGAAAAAAATGCCTTACTAGTTAATACATTTAGTATATGCTTTGTCAAAGCTTTGGAAAAGTTAAATAATTATTATAATTCAGATTTAATTTCTACAATATTATCAGAATATAAAAGTAAATCTAAAAATGGAGTAGATTATACTTCAATAAATATGGAACATAATTCTGCACATTATCTTTACAGTAGAAGCTTTGATAGAATTTATATTTCTATTAATTATAATCCAGCAAATGATAATGAAAAGTATTGCAATGTAGATATTAATTATCATATTTATTCAAAAAATACAATATCAAAATTATTTCGTATATTCTATAAAGAAGATGGAGAATTATATTCTGAATTTAAAAACAAAATTGAACTTTTTTCAGAAGAAGTTGTTTTATGTTGGGGAGAGGACTTGATTTCAGAATATGTACGTTCATATGTTTAAAAATAACGTATTAAACAATAAGAATTAACTAAAAAGTATTGTAAATTTTTTATAATCAACAAACTCTTCGGTAGCTTTATAGGAAGAGTGTTTCATAAGAAGAAAGGGAATCAGATATAAAAAACTTAAGATTTATCATTACAATTTTATTTATTACTTTTTCAAATGCCACAATTAGCATCACCAGTAGCAGTTAATAATATTTCAGTAATTTCTTTATATGCTTCTGTACTGGTTGTAGTATTGGATCTTTTTTAGTGATAAAGAATAAGTACTAGTTATTTGCATTTCTTAATATAATTGGTGCGATGGAATTATTTATTATTATTCCAATTATTTGCCTCATATTTGGTGTTTAGATAATATAGAAATTATAGAAATTCCGGTTTCTAGGATTAATAGTCCACCTGAATAGAAGAGTGTTTAGTATTTGTAAGCATTGATATAACTATACGACTTAACAATGGGTTCAGGTACCACGGGCTACGCTGTCATGCAGCTTAACAAGGAAGATGGCGGACATCGCAAGTACATCCTTTGTACGAATAATGAAAACAATATTTGCGAGGAAGTTACCTATCAAAGACTTAAGAATATTCAAGAGGAATTACCGCATAATCTGAAATACTATAAGACGGAGTTTATACCAAAATTCTCTGACGATGAGGATAGTATCTCAGAGAAGATGATGGAGCATATTAGAGAATTGATTGAGTTGGAATATGCTATTGAGCTTGATGGTAAAAAAATATATCATTCTTGACGATGAAGATGGGTTAGATGAAGCTATATCTAAAATTGAAAATGATGGAAAATTATTCATTCGTTCAGGTATTTTTCTATCACGAAGCAATCAACGAATACTTGAAGAAAAGGGTGTTGGCATCATTGAAATTCCGGAATATTATTTCAGAGAAGAACTAAAGGAGGTTGGCGAGCTATGATAGATATTAAACTTAAAGATTTTCAAGAAGATGCCGTTGACTTCTTATTTAGTAAAACAACTGACAGAAATTCCAAACCTAAGATTGTGATGCAGAGTCCGACAGGCTCCGGCAAGACGATTATTTTGATAGCCTATATTGAAAAATATCTTGATTTTCATAGAGATAGTGTAGTTTGTTGGTTTTGTCCGGGAAAGGGAGAACTTGAAGAGCAATCAAAAGAAAAGATGGAACGCTTTGCTCCGACTCTAAAGATTGGCAACGTGTTTGATATTTTGAATACGGGATTTGAAAGTGCGACTACCTACTTTATTAACTGGGAGACGATCACAAAGAAAGATAACATAGCTATTAGAGATAGTGAGAGAAAAAAATCTTTTTGAAAGAATTAGTGAAGCACATAATCGAAACTTAAATTTTATTGTCATCATTGATGAAGAACATTAGAATAATACTTCAAAGGCAGACGATATTATCTCAAGCATCAATGCAAAATATGAAATTCGTGTATCGGCAACACCGAATAAAAGGGTGGTTGGGGAATTTTATGAAATCCCAGAGATTGATGTAATAAACGAAAGACTTATTACAAGATTTATGTATATCAATGATGGACTTGATACCGCTCACGTTGAAAATACATTACATGAAACGGATATTTTGTTGGAAAAGGCCGATGAGGTCAGAAAGAAAATGACTCAAGCCTATATTGATGAAAAAGAAGATGTTAGACCACTTGTCTTAGTTCAATTTCCTAATTTGAATGCTGACCTGATAGAACATGTGGAAGAAAAGCTGAATTTAATGGGTTATTCCTATGAAAATAAACTTCTTGCGAGCTGGTTTTCGGCAGAAAATAAGGACGATAAAGAAAGAAAATCTAAGAAATTAGGAAAAATAAATATTGGAACAACAGAGGAGGATAGCATAACAAAATCAAATGCTACACCCGTATTTTTGCTATTCAAACAAGCTCTTGCAACAGGTTGGGACTGTCCATGTGCAAAGATACTGGTTAAGCTTCGTGAAAATATGAATGAAACTTTTGAAATTCAGACACTCGGTAGACTTAGAAGAATGCCAAGAGCAAAACACTATGGTAAAGAAATTTTAGATTGTTCTTATCTCTATACTTTTGATGAAAAATATAAATTGGAAGTAATTAAAGCCGGTAACGGTTTTGAAACGCAGAGAGTATTTCTAAAAGAGGAACCCAAGAAGATAAAACTTGTTAAAGAGACAAGGAATCTTGACGGCAGCTATATTGATGAGCAATCTATTAGAAACAGAGTTTATGAGTTTTTTAAGGAGAAATATCATCTTTCCAATACAAAGGCTGATAATGTAAAACTATTGGAGACTAACGGTTTTATTTTTGGAACAGCACTTTCAAGACGATATTTAACCGGTAAATATACCACTTTAATGGAAGTGAGAGAAGAAGTGGCTAATTATAATATGATGTCAATCGAAGTTAATACCCATACTCATGGTATTGAACTTCAACATAATGTTGATGCTATAAAGAAATATGTGGGGCTTGCATATAATAAAACCGGTCAGATTTTGAAAACATTGTTTTTGAAAGGTTTTGGAAATAATAGGTATAAGCTATTGAATCTGACTTTGAGGGAGTATTACGCTTTTATCATCAATAATGCAGATTTTTTGAAAAAGGATTTTATTGAATTTTCAGGACAAAGACAGGATCAGCTCATGTTCCTTGAGAATAAGACGGAAGAGTTTAAAATTCCACGGGGAGAACATTATCGATATGTTCCTTTTGAAAGATATGTAAAAGAGTTGGAAAGCAATGTTTATAAGGGTTATAATACTTCTATGATTACAGACAATTTTCGTTCTACCTCCGAAAGACTGTTTGAGAAGTATTGTGAGAAGAATGAAAATGTGAAATATGTTTATAGGAACGGCGACAGTGGACAGCAATATTTATCAATCGTTTATGGAACGAATTTTGATAAACAAAGACTATTTTATCCGGATTATATTGTGCAGCTTAAAGATGAAACAATATGGCTAATTGAAACAAAGGGTGGAGAAAAACAAGGGGAAAGTAAAAATATTGATATTCAGATAGAAAATAAATTTGAAGCGTTTAAACAATTTGCGAATAAGCATGAGTATAACTTTGGGTTTGTCAGAGATAGAAATGATGAGTTATTTCTGAATAACACGGAGTATGTGGATGATATGAATGATGATAGTTGGATATTGATTGAAGAAGTTTTTTAGAGGAGGTGCATATTTATCATGGAGAGCATGCGATTAGTGCAATTTAGAGTCAGAGGCTTTAAATCTGTACAGGATAGTGGAGTTATAAAATGCGAAAATATAACAAATTTAATAGGTGTTAATGAAGCTGGAAGATCAAACTTACTATTAGCATTATGGAAATTAAATCCAGCAAGAAATGGAGAGATAGTTTTTACTAGTGATATGCCAGTAGAAAAATTGGCAGAATATAGAACAAATCCGGAAAAATATTATTTTATAGAAGCAGAGTTTGAAATAATAAAAAATGATTTAATTGAGAGCTTATCAAATAAATTTGGTATGGATAAAGAAAATTTTGCTAATGTATTAGTATCGAGAAATTATGCTGGGAAATATATTGTTAAATTTCCTAAGTTAGAAGAAACAGGTATTACTGTTAAAAATATACTTTCTAATTATATAAATGATTTTAAGAAACAAGTGAATCCCTTAAGTAACGCAGGAAAAGGTGAAGAGGGTTTTAAAGAAAGTTTGATGCAGAAACTTGATGATTTATTATCAAGAATTGATGCCGATAGCGATATATCGGCAAATGAATATTTGACGATAAAAACAGAGGTTGTACAAATAGAGAAAAGTGGCATGGCAACATCATTGATAAATCCTCAGATTGAAAAGTTTGCAAAAAAATTTCTATGTTAGAGGAAGTTGTTAATTTTTTAAATGGGGAGGAGAAATCAAATATACGAGATTTGGTAATAAATAATTTGCCAAGTTTTGTGTACTATGCTAATTATGGTATTTAGATTCGGAAATATATTTGCCAAAAGTTATAAACGATTTTAAATCTGCTAAAGAACATAGCGAAAAATTTAATGCTAAAATACGAACTTTGAAGGTTTTGTTTGATTATGTTAATTTAAGCCCTGATGAAATAATGGAGATGGGGCAATATTCATATAGAACAAAAGAATATGGAGCAATCGTCGAATTAACAGAGGAACAGATTGAAACTGGTCAAGAAAAAACTAAAGAGCGGGAGGTACTATTAAATTCAGCATCTACAAAGTTAACAAAAGATTTTAAGGAGTGGTGGAAGCAAGGAGATTATATATTTGATTTGAGAGCAGATGGTGAGTATTTTAGAATTTGGGTTTCAGACGAAAAGCGGCCAGCACGTATTCCTTTAGAAGATAGAAGCACAGGATTGCAATGGTTTTTAAGTTTTTTCATGGTGTTTTTAGTGGAAAGTAAGGATTCACATAAAAATTGTGTTTTATTATTAGATGAAGCTGGAACATCTTTGCATCCTATGGCTCAAAAAGATTTATTGAACTTTTTTGAAAATCTTTCTAATACAAATCAAATAATTACAACTACACATTCTCCATTTTTAGTTGATGTAAATCATCTTGAGAGAACTAAGGTTGTATTTGTTGATGATAAAGGGTATACAAAAGTATCTGAGGACTTGAGAGCCGGGGAGAAAAAGAAAAATGCAACAGGAGCGGTATATGCGGTTCATGCAGCATTAGGATTATCTGTATCGGAAGGGTTATTAAATGGATGCAATTTAATTGTTGTTAAAGGACAATCTGACCAGTTTTATTTAAACGCTATTAAGCAATATCTCATTTCTATTAATAAAATTTCGCCTGCAAAGGAAATGATTTTTGTACCTGCAGGAGGAGTAAAGTCAGTGAAGCAACTAACATCGTTAATTGCTGGAAAACAACAAGAACTTCCAGTTGTTGTATTAGATTCAGATAAATCTGGAGAAGACTATGCTTCTAAATTAGAAAGAGAGTTATATTCAAACGACAAAGATAAAATACTAATGATAAAAAATTTTATTGGAATCGAAAATGCTGAAATAGAAGATTTGTTCCCTGAAGAGATTTTAGAACGACCAATTGAAAGGATAATAAATGATAGGGACTTTAGATTTAAAAATGAATTTGATAGAAGTAAGCCAGTAATAAGCCAAATTGAAGAGTGGGCGAATATTTATTCTATAGATTTAATTCAGGGCTATAAAGTTGAGTTATCAAAGGATATAAAACGTGACTTAATAGCGGGCAATATTTCCAAAATGATATCTGATGAATATATTACGAAATGGGTTTCACTCTTTAATAAAATTATAGGATAATTAAATATCATTGGAATCGGGACTGGAATGGGTAATAAAATCTAAAAACAAGCTTAAATTAAACGAATTTCCCAGCACGCAACAAACGCAAAGCCTTGATATATTCGATATTAATTTGAATGTATCGAGGCTTTTTTCGTGCCTGATTCATTTATCGTATATAAAAATGCGTATGGGAAATAAAATGCGATAAGAAATAAAACGCGATAAGAAATGAATTACAAAAGGGGAAATCCATATTGTTTGTACACAAAATAAGACAGTCTCTTTTTAAAGATATAAAAGAATAATTATATAATCTTAGGAATAAAAGTACCTCCATTCATTGATTTTTTATAAATTAATATACATTATTTTATGAATAACAAAAAAATAATATTTCCTATAATAGAAAATAAAGTGAAAGAAAAAAATAACCGGTGGTAGCAGGCAGAAAAATGATTGAGGCGGAAAATCAGCTGATTGACAGCCTGATGATTACTTGTTATAATTTGATTCGCTTGAATAGTAAATGTTTATATATCAGGCGGTAAACGGCACGAAAAAAGAGAAAAATTTGCTTGACAAAAGGAAAGTGCCGTGATAAACTAATCAA
>OWIK01000182.1_pt1 | contig 24568 bp, 10 predicted proteins | sample 1732691 | NCBI WGS metagenome assembly OWIK01 (sample SAMN05065743, study PRJEB22554) | human gut metagenome | biome: ENVO:2100002; feature: ENVO:00000062; material: ENVO:00002003 | host: Homo sapiens | place: USA | reverse complement strand
TGGCTAGGCTATACGCTTAAAAGAAAGCTTACCAACCAGGAAAATCCGCTGACCCACATTTTCCTTATATTACTCTCAGAAACAAGATTTCCACTCAAATGTTTTGGAACTATCTTACTATTATTTACATTTGTTGGGAAACAATTACTGATATGAAAACGCACATTATAGCACTTCTTCTACTTATAGGAGGAGTATTGAACTTATTTGGAGAAAACTTACATAACTTTTTCAACCGATATAATTTCAGCTTCATTACAGAAGATACTGGGTTACCCCATAATTTCATCAATGATATTTACAAAGACACTCAAGGATATATTTGGGTAGCTACTAATAATGGAATAGGACGGTATAATGGCTATCAATTCATTCATTATAATTCCCAATCCCACTCCATTCGCTTGAAAAACGACTACGTGCATAAAGTCTGTGAGGATAAGTTTCAACGACTCTGGATAGGGTCGGAAGAAGGAATAGACCTCATTGACTTGAAACATTATACACAGATAGACACGGACAAAGAACTGCCTGCCGAATTGAAATCTCTAGCAAGTAACTACATTGCATCCATCTATCGGGACAAGCAGGACAATCTGTGGATATCGACAGACAAGAATCTATGGTATCTGGAACTAGGCGTAAACGGGCAAATAAAAGATTACTATAAACTGAAAAAAGATACAGAATCCCCCATCCACGCTGTTATTGACCTGCAAGAATACATCTGTGCAGGCATAGATAATCATGTATGCCGTATTGAAAAAGGAAGCAACCACTTACTGAAAACCAGCATGGTATCGGAGCTGCTGAAACCCTTTTCAGAAGACTGGAGAATTCTCTGCATGGAAACTGACGGGGAATTGTTATGGATAGGAACCAATCGCGGACTCTTCAAGTATAACCATACCCGGCAGAGTTTGAAACGGTACCGTTACTCCAATCATCGCCCCGGAATGCTAAGTCAAGCCTATATAACCGGAGTTAAACTGACTAGCAAAGGAGATGTCATCGTTTCTACTCTGAACGGACTCAATGTATACAATCGAGATACCGATACTTTTACTTATATCCGCCAAAACAATGAAATGCCTGACAAGTCGTTGAACTGTAATTTCATCAACTGCCTGCTGACCGACAATGAGAATATCTGGGTAGGGACCGAGATAGGAGGAATCAATTTATTGACTCCCAATTGTCTGCAAACGTATGTGTGGCAATATAACTATCTTCGAGAAACCTCTCTTTCCCCCAATCCGGTCAATGCCATCAGCGAAGACAAAGACGGAAATCTATGGGTAGGAACAGTAGAGGGAGGACTCAACAAAAAGAGCAAAGGCAGCGATGAGTTCATTCATTATACTTTTGACCAGAACAATCCCACTTCCATCAGTAACAACTCTATCCGTGGCATTCTCATTGATTCCGAAAATCATTTATGGGCATATACTTGGGGAGTCGGAATCAATGAACTAAATCTGAACATCCCCCATAACCAAACTTTCCAACGCCATATCCGGGAAGACTCCATAGGACTGGAAGGAGATTTCCTGAGCAGCGCCTGTGAAGACACCATGAACAATGGTTTATGGTTTGGTACTACCAGAGGGCTTCATTTCTACCATAAAAAGACCAAGCGTTTCACCCGGGTCTTGTTTGACCGTTCCGACAATGAATTCGATGCGGTAGGATCCATCATTATCGACCGCAAGAAACGCCTTTGGATGGGAACATCTGAAGGAGTTTTCATTATGGATTTACACTCGTTCTCCATTTCCTCCACACAATTCAGCTATACCTATTTAAAACATAAACTGACGGAACCCACTTCATTGCAATTAGAAAAAATAAACTGTATCATAGAAGATCATAATGGTACCATCTGGCTGGGGGCAAATGGGAACGGACTATATCAACTAGCGGAAGAAAACGGAACACAGTTCACATTTCATAACTACACCCGCAAGGACGGGTTACCCAATAATACCATTATAGGTATTGTGGAAGATAAAACGGGACATCTGTGGATGTCCACCAACCACGGCATCGCCCAACTGGATACACAAACCATGACTTTCACCAATTATACAAAAGAAGACGGACTGCCCAATAATCAGTTTTATTGGAACGCATCTTATTATTCTCCCCAAAATAACCTGTTATATTTCGGTACTATAAACGGATTAGTCGCTTTCACCCCCGATATAGCCAAGACAAAAAAGCAGGATGCCAAAGTCAAACTGACCTCAATCAGTGTCGCCGGTACCATGGTCTATCCTCCAGCAGACGGAAAAACTCCCTGCGCGGTAACAAATTTACATACCATCCGTCTGCACGAAAAAGATCATGGTTTTTCCATCGAGTTTTCCACCTTAAACTATGGAAACTGTAACCGAGTGAAATATGCCTACCGCTTGAAAAATTATGAGAATGAATGGACAGAAACCCTTCCTGGCGAACATACTGCTAGATACAATTTCATTCCCTCCGGAAAATATGTGTTCCAAGTCCGTGCCACAGACGAGAAAGGACATTGGTCCGATAAAATAACGGAAGTCAAAGTAACCATCACTCCTTATTTCTATAAATCCTGGTGGTTCTATTTATTGCTTGCCATTCTGATCACCGTAGGCAGCTATTATTTTTATCAATGGAAAATAAGTCTGTACCGTCAACAGAAAAAACAACTGGAAAAAGAAGTAGCCCAACGCACCCATGAGCTAGAGTTACAAAATAAACAACTAGAAATAATGGCACGACACGTCGAGGAGGTAACGGAAGAAAAAATTGCTTTCTTCACCAATATCACTCATGAATTCCGGACACCAGTCACTTTAATCAACGGTCCCATCCAACGCGCCCTTGACGAAAGCCATGAGCCGGAAGTAAAGAAACAGCTACAAATAGCTGAACGGAATTCCAATTATCTGCTATCACTAGTCAATGAATTAATGGACTTCAGAAAGTTAGATGCAGACAAAGTTGTATTAAATAAGACAAACGAAAACTTTATCCGCCTTATACAAAATATATTAATGCCTTTCGAAGTATTTGCCCATGAACGGAACATAAACATCATCACCTACTTCCGGCTCTGTACCCCGTTTTGGATATTTGATGTTGAATATATGCGCAAAGCCATTATTAATCTGATATCCAATGCTGTTAAATTCACTCCCGATTATGGAAAAATAAGTTTGTATGTGGCTTCCCTTACCGACAAAAACAACCATACCTGGCTGTTCATAGATATAAAAGATACAGGTAATGGTATCGTACCCGAAGATATAGAACGTATTTTCGAACGCTTCTACCAATCCAAAAAGAGCATCAAATATCCCGTTTATGGACAAAGCAGCACAGGAATCGGACTATTCTTATGTAAGAAAATCATTTCTCTGCACGGAGGCAACATCTATGCAGGAAACAATCCCAAGCAAGGAGCTTTCTTCAGAATACTATTACCTTTGGAAAAAGGTATCCCCCAAGCCAAATCAGAAAAAGAAAAATATGAGCAGAATGAACATCCACTTTCCATTCCTGCCAATGGAAACGAGAAAAAGGAAACCATCCTCATTGTTGAAGATAATGCAGATATGCGTACTTATATTTGTTCCATTCTCAAAAACAATTATCAATTAAAAGAAGCACAGAACGGTGCAGAAGCTCTTTACTTGATTCAAAGAGAAACGATTGATTTGATTGTCAGCGACCTGATGATGCCCGTCATGGACGGGAATGAATTATCCCGCCGGGTAAAAGCTAATCTGGCTACTTCCCACATCCCCTTTCTCATGCTCACTGCCCTCCGGTCTGAAGCCCAAGAAAGAATCAGCTATGAAATAGGAGTAGATGAATATCTGTGCAAACCATTTGATGAGGTTATTCTAAGATTACGTATCCGAAATATACTTGCCTTACGCCAGAAATACAAATCCATGTTCTCCACTAGTATGAATTGTGAAACATTGAATATAAACGCTAGTTCCAAAGACAACACATTTATGACATCGGCAATCAATTTAATGAAAGAACATTATGCCGACTCGGATTATAACTTAGAGCGCTTTATCCGCGATATGGGATACAGCAAAACCTTAGTCAATCAGAAATTACAATCTTTGACAGGGCAATCCATTGGTCAATTCATGAGAAACTACCGATTAAATGTGGCAAAAGACACTTTAACCAAAGTAGAATGTGACATTTCTGTTGCAGAAATCGCATATGCCGTAGGTTTTAACGACCCTAAATATTTCACAAAATGCTTCAAAGAGCTGTTTGGAGTACTTCCAAGCGAATATTTTGGAAAAAAATAGTTCACTTTACTATTTTACTCCATTTGTGCACCATATTCTCCTATAAAAAGCTTTGTTTCCCTTACATTTGTAAAAAACAGAAATGCAAATGTATATGAAAAACACATTCTTATTATTGAGCTGGCTGATATTACTCCCCTCCGGTATACTGGCAAACCCCATCAAGGAAATGCTGGAAAGGATAGACAAGGGAGCATCGGACAAGTTCGTAGTCGAACTACACAAAAGCTCAAATGACTTTTTCGAGTTGGACCAAAAAGGCGACAAGGTAGTGATACGAGGCAATACCTATATTAATATAGCAACCGGAATCAACTGGTACTTAAAGTATCATGCCGGAATCCACCTGTCATGGAACAGTATGCATGCCTCACTACCCAATGTTCTTCCTCCCGTCTTCCGTAAAGAACGCCACGAAACAAATCTGGCCCTGCGTTATGATTTCAATTACTGCACCTACTCCTACTCCATGGCATTTTGGGATTGGAAACGTTGGGAAGAGGAACTGGATTGGATGGCACTGCATGGCATCAACCTGCCACTTGCTGCCGTAGGACATGAATGTGTGTGGCGTAACCTATTACTCCGCTTAGGATTTTCCAAACAGCAAATCAATGATTTTATTGCCGGACCAGCATTCCTTGCCTGGTGGGAAATGAACAATCTGGAAGGATGGGGAGGCCCTAACCCCGATAATTGGTATAAACAGCAAGAAGACTTGCAGAAAAAGATATTGAAACGAATGAAAGAATGGGGAATGCACCCCGTACTGCCCGGTTACTCGGGTATGATCCCCTCCAAACTGGATTTGGGAAAACGTATTGATGGTGGAAAAGAAGAGAAAACATTAAGCAACATCTCCTCGGAATCCGCCCAAAGCACTCTCAACAAATGGAACGGATTTGACCGGCCGGGAATCTTACTGCCCGACGATCCCAAGTTTACCCAGATTGCCAGCCTTTTTTACGAAGAAACCGAAAAGCTGTATGGAACAAGTGACTACTACTCCATCGATCCTTTTCATGAAGCCAAAAGCTTGCCTGCCGGACTAGACTTCGGCAAAGCTGGCAAGGCTATTATGGATGCAATGAAAAAGGCTAATCCAAAAGCTGTGTGGGTGGTGCAGGGATGGACAGAAAATCCACGCCCGGAAATGATGAAAGCGCTGAATCCCGGCGATCTGCTCATCCTTGATTTATTTAGCGAATGCCGTCCCATGTGGGGCATTCCCTCTATATGGAAACGAGACAAAGGATACGAAGAACACAACTGGTTGTTCTGCCTGTTGGAAAATTTCGGTGGGAACGTGGGTTTGCATGGAAGGATGGACCAACTTCTTCATAATTTTTACCTGACCAAAGACAACCCACTGGCCGCTCAGCTAAAAGGCATCGGTCTGACAATGGAAGGCATTGAAAATAATCCCGTTATGTTCGAACTGATGTGCGAACTACCTTGGCGTGCAGAAAAGTTTACCAAAGAAGAATGGATAAAACAATACATCCGCGCACGCTATGGCACAGACGATGAATCTATCTGGCAAGCTTGGCAGATCCTGGCAAACGGTATCTACAACTGTCCGGCAGGCAACAACCAACAAGGTCCTCACGAAAGTATCTTTTGCGGGCGCCCATCACTGAATAATTTCCAAGCATCCAGCTGGAGCAAAATGTGCAACTATTACGACCCCACTACCACAGCAGAAGCCGCACGATTGATGGTGAGCGTAGCACACAAATATCGCGGTAACAACAACTTTGAATATGATCTAGTTGATATCACCCGACAAGCCATTGCCGACCGTGCCCGAATAGTGTACAATTACGCTGTTGCCGACTTTAAAAGCTTCGATAAAAAAAGTTATGCCACACATACCCGACAGTTCTTGGAACTACTGATAATGCAAGACAAACTGTTGGGCACACGCAAAGAATTCAAAGTAGGGAACTGGATTCAACAAGCGCGCAATCTAGGAAGTACATCTGAAGAGAAAGACCTCTACGAATGGAATGCCCGCGTACAAATCACCACATGGGGAAACCGTTACTGCGCCGACATCGGCAAGTTACGAGATTATGCCCATAAAGAATGGAACGGACTACTGCGCGACTTTTATTATAAACGTTGGGAAAAATACTGGCAAGTACTGCAAGACCAACTGGATGGCAAACTTCCTGTACTGCCAGTAGGTAATTCATCAACCCCCACTGCCGATAATCCAGCCATGACCATAGATTGGTATGCCCTGGAAGAACCATGGACACTGGCAAAGAACACCTATGCGGCATCTGCCGAAGGTGATTGTATAGAAGTAGCAAAAGAGGCTATAACATTGATAAACAATTGATTGTAAGATGAAAAAGAAAGAACTCGATACAGAAACCGCACAGCAGGCACTGCCCATTAAAAAGAGGCTTTTGTCACTCGATGCACTCAGGGGCATCACTGTAGCAGGAATGATTCTGGTCAACAATGCAGGAGGCAAAGTGTCGTATGCACCTTTACAACATTCTGCATGGAACGGACTGACACCTTGTGACTTGGTTTTTCCTTTCTTTCTGTTCATCATGGGTATTTCAACATATATTTCATTGAACAAATTCAATTTCAACGTTTCCCTACAAGTGGTAACCAAGATATTGAAACGCACATTTCTTATTCTATGCATCGGATGGGCAATCGGTTGGTTTGACCATGTATGTGAAGGTGACTTCCTGCCTTTTGTCCATCTGCGCATCCCCGGGGTACTACAACGCATTGCTTTATGTTACTGTGTTATTTCTTTTACAGCCCTATTTATGAATCATAAGTTCATCCCCACATTAACCTTTATCTTACTGGTAAGTTACACTGTCATATTATGCATGGGGAACGGTTATACCTGCGATGAAAGCAATATTTTATCCATCATTGACAGGCAACTTTTCGGCGAAGCACATCTCTATCAGAAGAGCCCGATTGATCCGGAAGGATTTGTAAGCACTCTCTCTGCTATCGCCCACACTTGTATCGGTTTTTCATGTGGAAAATGGATAATACAAAGCCATCAGACAGAAAACAAAGTGCTCCGTTTGTTCTTGACCGGATTCATTCTGATGAGTATCGGCTATTTGTTGGCAGATGCGCTGCCTTTAAATAAAAGAATATGGTCTCCTACTTTTGTTCTGGTGACCTGCGGAGCGGCTTCCATGTCACTTGCCACATTAATGTATTATATAGACATAAGGAATAAACAAAAATGGTGCCGCTTCTTCATCATCTTCGGCGTCAACCCCCTATTCCTCTATGTACTGAGCGAAGTACTTGCCATTATGATGGGAAGTACCGGATGGAAGGCGGCAGCCTATGCAGCCATTCATTCAGGAATAACCGACGCCTACCTTGCCTCAGCTGTCTACGCCCTCGTTTTCACTCTGTTTTTGGGGTGTATCGGTTATCCGCTATATCTTAAGAAAATATACATCAAACTGTAACAACCAATTCATAATATATAGAGAACTATGCAGTATTAAACAAGAACATATTAATCAAAACCAAAATTAAATTCTATGCTAAACGTACAATCTCTAACCCAAAGGACATTTGCACAGATAGTAGTCTTTGCATTACTCCTATTAAACAGTACACTGGCATTTGCTCAAAATCAAGTTAACGGTATTGTCACAGACAAGACCGGAGAACCCCTTATCGGAGTGAATGTAGTCGAAAAAGGTACTACCAACGGTGTTATCACTGACTTTAACGGACAGTTTACACTGAATGTAGCACAAGGAAAGACACTCGTATTCTCTTACGTGGGTTACACTACCCAGGAAATTACAGTAAAAGGATCTTCTCTGAAGATTATTATGGAAGAAGATTCTAAAACATTAGATGAAGTTGTGGTAGTAGGTTATGGCAGTATGAGTCGTAAGGATGTAACCAGCTCCATTACCACTGTGAAAGCAGACAAACTGAATGTAGGAGTTTATTCTGACCCTGGACAGTTGTTGCAAGGTAAAGTTCCTGGTTTGACGGTAGTACAAAGCAGCGACCCGACTTCTGGTACAGCTTCTATCTCTTTACGTGGGGCTTCTTCTCTGCGTACCGGTGCGGCAATGGAACCTTATTATGTTATTGACGGTATTCCCGGTATGTCATTAAGTCTGATTGCTCCCGAAGATATTGAAAGCATTGACGTACTTCGTGACGCTTCTGCAACGGCTATTTATGGCTCCAAGGCTGCTAACGGTGTAATCTTGATTACCACCAAAAAAGGTAGTAAAAGTGAGCACACTTCTGTAAACTACAGCGCATATCTTGCATTTGACAACATTGCCAAGCGTTTAGATATGATGACTGCCGACGAACTCCGCACCTATGCCAAGGAAAATAACATCACTCTTCCGAATGACAAAGGAGCAAACACCAATTGGAACGATGAAGTACTGCGCACAGCAATCAGTCATAACCACAACGTTTCTATCAATGGCGGTTCAGAAAAGACTCAATACAGTGCCAGCATGAGTTATCAAAACAAACAAGGTATCGTACGTGGTACAGATTTCGAGCGTTTCGGCGGCCGCGCATTCTTGCAAACCAAAGCACTGAATGATCGGCTCACCTTAGCCTTTAATGTGAATGCCGCACAATCAAAAGGTACCACCGTTGATTCCGCCAAAGATGGCCAATCCGTATTCGATGCCATGAATTATTATTCTCCACTAGTTCCTGTCACCAATGCAGACGGTTCTTGGTATAGCGACAAAACTATCTCCCAAAACTTCAATCCTGTATCCATGATCAATGAAGATACTTTTGAAAATAACAAGAAACTCCTTCAAGGAACAGCCAAAGGTACTTTAGATATCACTAAGGACTTGAAATGGAACTTAAGTCTTTCCTATCAAGACGAACAATATATATGGAACGAATACCATACCAGCAAATCCCAATATAACACCCGAAATGGCGAAGCTAAACGTATTGCAACAGAAAACAAGAAAAAAATTCTTGAAACATACATAAACTATGATCATACATTCGCCAATATCCACAAACTGGGCCTGATGGCCGGTTATTCATGGGAACAGAATGATGACAATGACAGTTTCGGTCTGGATGTCTACGACTTTTACAATGATAACACCACCTTTTATAATCTGAACCTTGCCAATAAAATGGATTGGCAGAATGGCGGTATCACCAGCAATAATAACGGTCATTTGGAAACTTTACGTATGATCTCATTTTATGGACGTATCAACTACTCCTTCAACAGCAAATACCTGCTTCAAGCAACAATTCGCCGTGACGGCTCCTCTGCTTTTGGAAAGAACAACCGTTGGGGAACTTTTCCATCTGCATCGTTGGCATGGCGTATGAGCGAAGAAAAGTTCATCAAAGATTTAAATGTTTTCGATGACTTGAAGTTCCGTGTTGGTTATGGTGTTAGTGGTAACTCACTCGGATTCGGAGCTTATTCGGCTATCCAGACTTACAGTACTTCAGGTTGGTTCAACTATACAAACGCCAATGGCACACAGAATAGTTACCATACCCTGGCAGCCGCCTCAAATGCCAATCCAGACCTAAAATGGGAACGTACAGCCATGTTGAACATCGGGCTGGACTTCAGCTTCTTTGGAGGCAGATTAGGAGGAACCATCGAATACTATGACAAGCGTACCAGCGACCTGATATACACTTACGAGGTTTCCACAAACCGCTATCCTTTCGGAACCATGCCGGCCAATGTGGGAGATATCAGCAATAAAGGTATTGAATTTACCATTAATGCCACTCCTATACAAACAAAAAATTTCTCTTGGCAAACCAGTTTGAACTTATCTCATAATAAAAATAACGTAGAAAGTATATCCAACAGTGAATATTCCGTAGATTATATCCGTGCAGCCGATCCTGAAATCGCAGGTTATTCTTCAAATGCAGACGTACAGCGCATCATGGAAGGACATCCTATCGGCACCTTCTACACCTACGAATGGGCCGGCTACAATAACCAAGGAGTATCCATCTTTTATGTACACGATCCTGAAACGGGTGAGCGTACAGGCGAAACGACCACAGATCCTGAAACTGATAGAGACCGTACTATTACCGGCTGTGCACAACCTGATTTAAATTTAGGCTGGAGCAATAACTTCCAATACAAGAACTGGAATCTCGATTTATTCTTTACTGGTGTTCTTGGACAAGATATCTACAACGCCACTGCAGAACAATACTCTAATGTTTCTTTTGTGAAAGAAGGCCGCAATGTATTAAAAAGCGTAGCTACCGAACACCGTGCTACAGACACACAATCTCAAGCACCATCCAATCGCTGGATAGAGAACGGTAGTTATTTCCGTCTGTCCTCGGTTTCATTGGGATATACTTTCGGCAAAATTGGTAACTGGATAAACTCGCTCAAGCTATACGCTACTTGTAATAATGTATTCACCATTACCGGTTACTCCGGTCGTGATCCGGAAATCAACCTTGGAGGCTTGGAACCGGGTATGGACAGACGCACCAATTACTATCCGCGTACCCGTTCATTTATGATCGGTGTAAACATGAATTTCTAACCATATAATTGAAAACTAATATGAAAAATAGCATAAAATTAATAACCTGGCTAGTAGGTGGTCTGTTCACCTTCTCCTCCTGCACAGATCTAGATGTGGATCTTAAATCCACTTATACAGAATACCCGGATTCCGAAATTGCCAAAGAAGCGAAAATGGCAGGTTTGTATTATGGATTCGGCGGAGCATTAGGACGTCGTTATATGGAGAAGCTGCCCTGCTGTCCTCTGATGAATTCATGGCAGTGACATTTGGTGGTAACTGGTATGATGGCGGCAATTATATCCATTCCTCTCTTCATGCCAGCCTTCCAGGAGACGCACACGTGGACTGGGCCGGTGATATTCCGGCTGCAATCACAAAGTGCAATCAAGCAATTTTTGACCTGGGTGGAGAGGATGAAAACAATGCCGAACAAGAAGCCTTGATTGCTCCGGCACTTGCCATGCGTGCTTTCTATCATTTTATTTTTATGGATACATTCGGAGCAACTCCCAAATTAGACCATTTGATCGGCGATTCTGAAGCTATCGACCGTTCTCCCCGTTCCGAAATTACAAAATTTATCGAAAGCGACCTGCTTCGTGCTTTGGCTTCCGGCGGTTTAAAAGAAGATGTTGATGCTTCCACTTATGGCAAGCCAACCAAATGGATGGCTGAGGCTCTCCTTGCCAAACTCTATATAAACTGGGCTGTTTATACCTGTGATGATGTAGCTACTTATGATCCAAGCATGACTAATTCCAAATTGAATGATGTCATAAAATATTGCGATGATATCATCGCCTCTGGTCATTTCAACCTCAGTGATGGTTATCGCAAGAAATTCATGCCGGACAACGGCTATCAGATCAAAGATTTCATCTATGCAATGCCATACCAAAATAATGAAACATCAACCAGAGCCAATACTTACGCCCGTTTTCAATTCTGGCCTAAATTCAACAATGACGGCGCGGACGGCAAAGGACTGTTCGGTATAACACTATCCAAAAATGCTGGAGGCGTTTTCATCGTCACTCCTGAAGCAGCAGACCGTTTTTGCCTGGAAGGAGATGAACGCAATGACATCATCATGAAAGGTGCGATCAACTATTATGACATCAGCACACATACAATGGGAACAGAACCTTATATATACAACGGACAACAAGTTGTCCTCACCAAGAATATCACCATCTTGAATGACCAAATGGATCTTGGAAATGACTTGAACGCATGGTGCCAGGGATACCGATGCATCAAATGGGCTATTCAAGCAGACGATTATAACCTCTATAACCGGAATCAAAGCAATGATGTACCTATCTTCCGTTATGCAGATATTCTGCTGATGAAAGCAGAAGCTATTCTACGGGGAGCAACAGCTACGAACGGTGATACGCCACAATCCCTGTTCAACCAAATACGCAGCTACTGTAACGCTCCATTATTGGAGCATTCTCCTTCATTGGACGAGTTGCTTGAAGAGCGTGCACGTGAATTTTACGCAGAAACATGGCGTCGCAATGACCTAATCCGTTTTGGAAAGTTCGAAGACGACTGGGGATATAAAAATCAATATCATCCGGAAGCCAAGACCGAGAAATGGCGTAGAATCTTCCCTGTATCTGTCGGCTTGATGAATTCAAACACCAACTGGAAGCAAAATTACGGTTATTGATAAATTAAATAAGTTTTTATAAGGGCTTGTTACGGCAAGCTCTTATAAAAACCTTTAAAGCAAAAAATAATTCATGAAACGTCATCAAATCTTATTACTTCATATCGCGACATCCATCTTGGTATTATTCCCATTTCCTATACATGCCCATAAAATGATGTACCAGGACTCTATCGAAATCGTAGTACACAGAGGAGCGAACCATATAGCGCCGGAAAACACCATTCCATCAGCTCTAGCTGCATTGAAACATGGAGCCGGCTGGATAGAAGTGGACGTGCGCAAAAGTAAAGACAATATACTTTATAATCTGCATGATGAAACTTTAGACCGTACTACCAACGGTAAAGGTCCCATTCAAGATATGCTATCCAAAGATATTGAAAAATTAGACGCCGGCAGTTGGTTCAGTTCTCGATTTATCGGCATTCACGTACCCCGTATAGCCGAAATGCTAGATACCCTACAAGGAAAGGCACACATTTTTTTTGATGTAAAACGAGGAACTCCGATAAAAGATTTGATTACATTAGTCCGCCAAAAAGGATATGAAAATAAAAGTTTCTTCTGGTTTGCAGACTCAGAAATGCTGAAAGAATTTATCAAAATCGCTCCGGAAATGAAGATTAAAGTAAATGCCTCCAATATAGCGGCTTTGGAAAAATGGATGAAAATATGCACCCCGGCCTATGTAGAAACAGATATCCTCAATATCACTCCTCAATTCAAAGAATTCTGCAAAAGCAATCATATCAAGATAATGGCTGCTATTCAGAATGCGAGTGAAAAAGAATATAAAAAAGCGATTGAAGTCCATCCCGATTTAGTCAATCTGGACCGACCTGAACTCTTTATAAAAATACTCCATCAGGAGATTAAAAAATAACCCTTTTCCAAGAAGAGCTATGAAAAGTACCCTATCTTACCTGCTGATTATATGCAGCCTGTTTACTGCTTGTATCGGTCATCAGGAAGAATCCCTACTGTTCTACGTAGATACCCGTACGGGCACTGCACCAAGCGCAACCCACACCGCAGAACTTTTCGGCAAAAATACCGAAGAGTACGGGCAAACGCTGCCTGCTGTTCTAGAGCCCAACGGAATGAACTTTTGGACTCCCCAAACACAAGATACAGAAGCAAAATGTAAGGCTCCCTATTATTACAAAGATACGAAAATACAAGGTTTCCGCAATTCACATTGGATTGTCGGAGGTTGTACACAGGATTACGGTTCCATGACCTTGATGCCTGTATCGGGTACACTGAAATATCTTCCCCAAGACAGAGGAAGCCTGTTCTCTCACCAAGAAGAAACAGCAACGCCCGCCTATTACTCTGTCCTTCTCAAAGATTATTCCATCTTTGCAGAAATGACCGGACGTTCCCGTTCAGCCATTTTCCGATTCACTTATAACCAACCGGAAGATGCTTATCTCATAGTCAATCCTAACAGTGATGAAGGGAAAGGATATATTGAAATCGATACCATAAAAAAACAGATACGCGGATACAATCCCGTCCACCGCATCTATCAAGGCTGGGGAGAACCCGCCGGATACAACGGGTACTTTATCATTGAATATCAAAATGAAATAGAAGAATATGGTACATTCCGGCATGACAGTCTCTTCGCCGGACAACGACAGATAGCCGATGGAACAGGTATAGGTGCATATCTCCGGTTCAAAATACACTCAGAAGGACCCATATTAATCAAAGCCGCTTCCTCTTTTACTGACATGGAAGGCGCTCAAAAGAATCTGGACACCGAGATACCTCATTGGGATTTTGACCGCACCCGACAGGAACTGAACTCCATCTGGGAACAAAGGCTTTCACAAGTTACAGTACAGACAAACAACCGAAACGATAAAGAGAAATTTTACGGAGCACTCTACCGTGCCTCATTCCTGCCACGTACATTCAATGATGTAGACGGGCGCTATCCTTCTTTTTCCACAGGACACCCGTTCAGACAATCAGCCAACGGTAGAAATTACTATGAAGATTACAGTATGTGGGATACTTACCGTGCTCTCCATCCTTTAGTCAATATCCTAACCCCAAAGAAAGCCGGAGACATGATGCAATCATTGGTGGACAAATATGAACAAGGCGGCTGGCTGCCTATATTTCCTTGTTGGAACAGTTATACCGCAGCCATGATAGGCGATCATTGCATCTCCGCACTGGGAGATGCCTATATCAAAGGAATCCGTAATTTTGATATCAACAAAGCTTGCGAAGGAATGCTCCGGAACGCATTCAGGACTCCCGCCACCTATGAAGAATATAAAAACGGAATGGGACGGCGTGCTTTGAATTCTTATCTGAAATATGGATACATTCCTTTGGAAGACAGCGTACCAGAAGCCTTTCATACCTGCGAACAAGTGTCACGTACTTTAGAATATGCATACGATGATTTCGTATTGGCCCAAGTCCTGCAAAAGTTGGAAACATCAGATGATTACTTTCCTGATCCACAAAAAACAGGACTTTATGATACATTAATGATACGTGCACGATATTACCGTAACGTAATAAACCCTAGCACCGGATATGCCCAAGGCAGATACGCTGACGGAAGTTTCCTCACCGATGCCGGTAACGCCTTTTCTTTCACCCGCTTCATCACCGAAGGAGCTCCCTGCCATTATACTTGGTATGCCCCCCATGATATATACGGACTTATGGAATGTATGGGCGGAAAAGAAAAATACATTGCCAAACTGGATTCCATGTTCAGCGAACACCGCTACTGGCACGGCAACGAACCTTGTCATCAGATAGCCTACCTCTTCAACTATGCCGGACAACCTTGGAAAACCCAACGGGAGGTACGTCATATTATGGAAACAGAATATCTGAATGCTCCCGGTGGTCTGTCAGGTAATGATGATGCAGGACAGATGTCTGCCTGGTATGTATTTTCTGCTATGGGATTCTATCCGGTATGTCCCGGTACACCTTATTATATAATAGGAAGTCCTTCTTTTCCCCGGATGAGCATCCGCTTGGAAAACGGAAAGACATTCACCATATTAGCCCACAACGCCAACAAAAAAAATATATATATCCAGTCAGCAAAACTAAACGGAAAAGAATATGACAAGAATTACTTTACACACCAAGATATAATACAGGGAGGAACATTAGAGTTCCAGATGGGCCCGAACCCTAATACAAACTGGGGAGCATCCGCCCTCAGCCTGCCTCCCGACAATATGAAATAAGTACAAAAAATAAAAAACAACCCATATGAAGAATCAAACTATCATCAGCCTCTTATGCTGCCTCCTGTTGTTTGTGACAGGATGCAGTACTTCCCATCAAGGGAACACGTACGACATCATGACCTATGGAGCCAAAGGAGACGGACAAACAGATGATGCCGCCGCTATACAACGCGCCATCAATGCCTGTTCCGCTGCCGGTGGCGGAACCGTAATCATTCCTGCCGGACACACCTTTCTATGCGGTCCGCTATATTTGAAATCCTATGTGAACCTTCATCTGGAACCCAACTCCCGATTGCTGGCCAACCCCGATGAAAGCATCTATACAGAAAGCGCATTCCGCGAAAACCGTGGCGAAGGAATGATGTGGATCAGTGGAAAAGACTTAAAACAAATATCCATTACCGGTACAGGAGAAATAGACGGAAACGGAATCGCCTTTATGGGCAAAGAGCTGGATGATTCCTACGAGCTGAAGCCCGTCACTGATTTTGACCCACGCCCACATGTGCTTACCCTTATCAATGTAGAGAAAACCGTTATCCGTGACATCACGATCCGGAACAGCGCCTATTGGACAATACACCTGATAGGCTGTTACGATGCCTTGATTGACGGCATCTCTTTATTGAATAATCTAAAAATACGCAACGGCGACGGTATTGATGTGGATCACTCCAAAAAAGTACGTATAGCGAACTGCTTCATTGAATCGGGCGATGACTGCATTTGCCTGAAGAATCGTCGGGAATTTGAAGAATATGGCTCTTGCGAAGATATTGTAGTGACTAATTGTATCATGACTTCACGTTCATGCGCTATTAAGATAGGCTCGGAAAATATGGACAAGATTGATAATGTATTATTCAATAATTGCATTATCAAAAACAGCAACCGGGGCATCGGCATACAAAACCGGGATGAAGGTACTGTGAGCAATGTCATTTTCTCCAATATATTAGTAGACTGTATGTTCTATTCTGATGTATGGTGGGGTAAAGCGGAACCTATCTATGTCACCTCATACCCTCGTGCCGTAGGCAATCATAAAGATGCAGGCTGGCGTTTCCCCAAAGGTGCAACGAAAGGACACTCGGGAGAAGTCAGCAACATTTTCTTCAATCAGATTAAATGCACTAGTGAAAACGGCATTTTCGTAGGGGGAGACACTCCGGAGAAAGTGCATCATATCTATTTTGATGAAATAGATGTCAAGTTGTTAAAACGTACCGGTTATGAAGGCGGTGTGTATGACAAACGTCCTTGTAACGGAGATGGTTTTGTATATGACAAGACTTATGCTTTCTATCTGGACACCGCTTCGGATATCCGGATTACCGGCTGTAACATTTATTGGGCCTTCCCTCAATTGACACAAGCCGGAGGAGATATCAAAGAGAAGAATACAATACGTGTAAAAATAAACAAGAAATAATTATGACCCACATTCCATTCAAAGTTTCTTTGTTAAGACTGGTCTTCCTGCTGCTGCCCGTGACGGTCGCGGCACAGGAAGCCAGACTTTCTGATTACGTAGATCCCAGAATCGGTTCGGAAGGACTGGGACGGGTATTTATCGGTCCCTCCTGCCCTTATGGTATGGTGAAACCATCGCCCGATTGCACTGTCCATCCCAATAGTGGTTGGCTGCCTATGCCCGAACAAGTCAACGGTTTCTCCCAAGTACACGTCAGCGGGACAGGAGGAGGTCCTAAATATGGCAACATACTTGTCATGCCTTTTGGCAAAGGTATGGATCAGCTCAATCATATAGACTATCGCAAAGATGAAACAATCCGCTTGGGCTATTATGCTACCGAATTCCAGAGAACAGGCATATATACTGAAATAACAACTGCTCCACGCGCCTCATTCTACCGATTCACCTATCCCGAAGATTCCTTAAAATCCCTGTTGGTTGACGCCGGCTTCTTCCTGGGTGAACAACCGACCCCCGATGCCCGCGAAGCACAACAATTTGTAGGTTCGGAAATTCAAATCATATCCGATCACGAAGTAATGGGATATACCCGTATTCGCGGAGGTTGGAATAACGGACGTGCCTACACCGTTTATTTTTATGCAGTAACCGACCATCCCTTTGTACAAACGACCACATGGAAAGGAAACCAGATCAGCAATGAACGATACCAGCCAGACTCCCAACAAAAAACCGGAGCTTTGTTGCGTTTCCCTTCTTCTGCAAATACCATTCAACTGAAAGTCGGAATTTCATTTATCAGTTCTCTCAAAGCCAGAGAGAATGTATGGAACGAAATACCTCATTGGTCATTTGAGGACACCCGGCAAGCCTTATTGGCACAATGGGAAAACTTATTGCAACGCATTGATATAGCCTCAAATACACCCGAAAAATATAAGCGTATGTTTTATACCGGTATCTACCATACCATGTTAATGCCTGTAGACCGTACCGGTGAAAATCCATTATGGAGTGATCCGGAACCTTATTATGATGATTTTTATGCTATCTGGGACACCTACCGCACCTCAACTCCACTTATCACACTGATTGACCCTCAAAGAGAAACAGACATTGTACGTTCACTGATCAATATCTATAAACGGGACGGCTACATGCCTGATGCACGAAGCGGAAATTGTAACGGACGGACACAAGGCGGCTCCAACGCCGAAATTGTTATAGCCGATGCATTTGTAAAAGGACTACCAAACATAGATTACCATCTGGCTTTGGAAGCTATGCTGAAAGATGCGACCATACCGCCCGGAGGTAACGAAGAAGCGGAGGGAAGAGGCGGACTGATTCCTTATCTGGAATTGGGATATATTCCATACGGTATTCCCCGAGCCGGAAACCGCACAATAGAATACTCCTATTGTGATTATGCCATAGCCTTAGTAGCAAAAGGACTAGGCAAGACAGACTTGTACCAGCAATACTTGAAACAATCTTCCAACTGGAAGAACTTGTGGCGGGCCGATTATGAACATGCAGGAGTCAAAGGATTCATACTTCCCCGGGATAAAGAAGGAAACTGGTTAGACAAAATACCTTTCGGAAACTCCCATATCCAGAAACCCACCTTCACATATACCCCCGTTACCTTTGAAGGCCCTTGGTATACTCCTTGGTGGAACATGTTCTTTTATGAAGCCTCCTCCTGGGAATATGCACTCAGCATTCCGCATGACGTACCCGGACTCATTGAACAATGTGGCGGAAAAGAGAAGTTTGACGAACGGCTGGATATTTTCTTTGACAAGGGTTTCTTCAATGTGAATAATGAACCCTCCTTCCTCACTCCCTGCCTATACCACTGGGTAGGGCGTCCGGATAAAAGTGGCGACCGCATCCATGAAATTATCCAGAAGAACTATAATGACGGTTCTGCCGGTCTTCCCGGAAATGATGACTCCGGAGCCATGTCATCGTGGTTGGTATTCCACATGATGGGGTTGTACCCCAATGCCGGACAAGACTATTATTTAATCCATACCCCTCTACTGACAGAGAGTCGTTTCCATTTACAGGAAGGCAAAACATTCACGATCAAAACCGAAGGGCTTTCCGAAAAGAACAAGTATATCCGGTCGATTTTATTAAATGGAAAGAATTATCCATATTCCACCATCCGCCATAATGATATCATCAAAGGAGGCGAGTTGGTTTTAAAAATGGGCCCTAGTCCCGGTAACTGGGGGAGCAAACTATTTCCTGAATCTAAAGAGTAACATACGATGAAGAAAAAACTTTTTATATGCTTTCTGCTTATCGGCAGCCTGATGGGAAATGTAATGGCACAAGATATCATTACCAACCCTCTGTTATTTGTATTCAAACTGCATGGACAAACCCGAAAGTACCAATTTACTTTCAATCAGTCCAACGACACCCTTTATCTGCATTGGGGAATTGAAAGAAACACCCGATGGCAATCAGGCAGCTACGCCATGCCCCAAGAAGCTTTAAAAACGGCGGTCAGACTAAGCTTCTTACAGCCGGAAGACGGACAGCATATCTGTCTCCCCATTCAAGAAACCTTTGCCCTACTTTCAGCAACCGCTTTTCAGGAATTGAAAAGCCAAAAGGCATTTCATTATAATCAGACAGAATACCAACTGGCTGATACCAAGTCACAAGCTATGGGCTATTCCTTACTGCATGTAAACGACTCAGTAGACGGATGCGAAATGTGGATTATGGATAATCCGGATTTCCCTCTGATATGGGAAATACAAAATAATCCGCTCGGCATCAATTGGAAAGTAGCTCCCATAGATCTCCCCGCACACAATCTGAAAGAAGAAATCATCCAAAGCCCGGAAAAAATGGGTAGCATCTATTATGCTTATCCCACACCAAACGGCATACAAACTCCGGTACCCGAAGGTTACAGTCCTTTCTACATCAGCCATTACGGACGCCATGGGTCCCGCTGGATGACTTCGGACGAACGTTATCTAGAAGTCATTCGTGTCTTTGATACGTTTCACAATAAATCAGGACTTACCGATTTAGGTGAAGATGTGAGGCTCAGACTCCAGAAAGTATGGGAAAATGCCCGTGGGCGCGGAGGAAACCTGACCCCATTAGGAGAACGACAACACAAAGCCATTGCCAAACGGCTTTATCAACAATATCCCCATATATTCCGGGACAGCGCCAACATATCAGCGCGTTCGAGCGTTTCCGTACGTTGTATCATGAGCATGTCCGCATTCACAGAACAACTGAAAGAACTAAACCCCTCCCTCCAGATCACCCGCGAAGCCAACCAAAGACACATGGACTACATTGCCTATACTTCACCCGAAGCCGAAAAGCTGGGTTCGGCAAGTGCGCCATGGAGAACAGCTTTCCATACATTCGAAGAAAATCATATTCATCCGGAACGTTTAATCGCTTCACTTTTCAAAAATCCCAAAGAAGTCAGGAATCCCCGCGAGCTCATGATGGGACTTTATTGGATTGCTTCCGACATGCAAGATGTAGAGTTGCCTCTATCCTTTTATGATTTGTTTGAAAAAGAAGAATTATTCGGTATCTGGCAGTCTGTGAATTATCGGATGTATATTTGCAATGCCAATGCTCCCGTCAATCAGGGAGCAGCCCCCAAGAGTGCAAAATCTTTATTGAAGAATATTATAGAAAGTGCCGACCGCGCCATCCGTGAAGGAACTCCTTGCGCCACCCTCCGTTTCGGACATGATACCAACCTGATCCGTCTGTTGGCACTCATGCAAGTAGAAGGATGCTCCAATCAAGAAACAGATCCCGACCGATATTACCTGGCCTGGCAAGATTTCCGTGTTTCACCTATGGGAGCCAACCTTCAATTAATCTTTTTCAAGAATAAACAAGGAGAAGTTATTGTAAAATTGCTACATAATGAAAATGAAGTCAAATTACCCATTGACAGCCCTATTGCCCCTTATTATAAATGGGAAACGGTGAAAGCATTCTACAATCATTTATAAACATACAAATTGAGAAACAGCAATTTCCTTCAAAGTCCAATCTCCCTATTAGCTAAGGCTTTTCTTGCCTACAATTAAGCCCTTTCTTACGGTTACCTACTACAGACTCCCTCAATGGACCGTAGAGTCCATTGCAGCAGACTGTATAGTCCACCCAAGCAGACCTTACAGTCCACTGGCGGAGTCTGTAGCAGATGACTGTAAAAAAAAGCTTAACTATATGGAAGAAACGGCTTACACAACCACTCTATTCCGGTTTTATCTTTTTCAGATAATCAGAAGGAGCCATACCGAATTCATCTTTAAAACACTGACGGAAATAGACCGTACTGTTAATTCCCACCTTGAACGCAACTTCTGAAATATTGTATTTCCCCTCTAATAACAAACGTTCCGCATATTGCATCTTTATTTTGCGGATATATTCATTGGTGGAAAGTCCGGTCAATGCCTTCATCTTCCGATATAGGGTAGAATTACTCATACACATGGCGTCCGACAAATAGCCGATGTCTATCTTCTCAGAAGAAAGACGATCTTCAATCAGCTTGTTAATCTTCTCAAGGAACTCATTATCCAATTTATTCATAGACTCGGTTACTGCCGCACGTTTGTCAATGAGTATGGAATTCGTATTAAAACGCTCTGCCAACAACTTGCGGGATTCAAGCAAATTATGGATACGGCTATGCAACAAAGTAGCACTGAAAGGCTTTGTCAGATAAGAGTCAGCACCCACTTGATACCCCTCTTCCTTATCTTGCAAAGAGTCCTTTGCCGTCAGCAAAATAATGGGAATATGGCTGGTACGCAAGTCTTCTTTCAATTTCCGGCACATCACAATGCCGTTCATCACCGGCATCATGATATCACTGACTATAATATCAGGAATGCAGCCCAATGCTTGTTCCAAACCTTGTTCACCATTGGCGGCAGTCCTCACTTCAAAATCGTCCGAGAAAGATTCTACAATATAATCACAGATGTCCCTATTATCTTCCACTATCAGCAGAATACGCTTACCACTATGCACAGGTTCTATATTTTCTTCTTTTTCGTCCTTTTCATCGGAAGTTTTCTCCGTCGAGTCAGCATGCAGCACATGGGGATACGTGTTATCCGTCAGCAGACTGACATAAAAAGTACTTCCCACATTCAAAGAACTTTCAACCCTGATCTCCCCCTCATGCAAAACTACCAGGTTCTTTACCAGAGCCAGACCAATACCTGTTCCTGAAGCCTGATGTTCGCTTCCCTCTTGATAATAACGGTCAAAAATATGAGGCAATGCATCGGGAGCAATACCGAAACCGGTGTCACTCACACTGATTTCCGTATGGTGTATATTATTCCGGACCACCTGATGTAATCCTAAAGTTATAGTTCCTTTCTCTGTATATTTTATAGCATTGGAGATCAAATTATCCAGTATAATCGTTACTACCTCCTTATCAAAAAACAAAGACATATCTTCCTGCTCAATCTCAAGACAGAAATCAATCTCAGGTTTCCGGTTCAATTCCTTATACTTCAGTCCGATCTCGTGTACAAGGGCTGCCAGATTGTCACGACTTACACATAATTTCTTGTTTTGGGTTTCCGTTTTTCTGAACTCCAGTATCTGATTAATCAGGTTCAACAACCGGATGGCGCTTTGATGGATAACCGATATTTTCTGTGAATCTTTCCCTGATAAAGAATTACTTTTCTGCATATCTTCCAACGGTCCCAGAATCAACGTCAAAGGAGTACGCAACTCATGTGTGATATTGGTATAGAAACGTAAACGCTCATTATTCAGCTCCTGTTCCTGCTCATGATTTTTCTTCTCCAACTCATAGAGAGACTCCATATCCAGTTTCTTTTTATAGGTATGAAGAATAAAATACAGGACAGAAACACCCGAAAGAATATAAAATAACTTGGCCCACCACGTAAGCCATACAGGCGGGTCAATACGGATATCCAGAGAAGCTATCTCATCCGCCCATTCCTGATTCCGTATTCTTGTCTTTACCTGAAAACAATAATTTCCCGGAGGTATATTACGGAAAGTCACATTATTAGGATCGGTTACTGTATACCATGAATTTTCCAACCCTTTCAACATATAAGCATATTCCACTTGATCGGCCAAGGCATAATTCTGTATATTGAAGGTGACGCTGAAGTTATTTTGCATATAGCTTAAACGTACTTCCGACTGGCCTTCAAGCGCCATCACCTTTTCATTACTGTCCGTATCACGCAACGGGCCGAATATACGCATCTCCGTAATAATTGCAGCAGGTGACTCTCGTTTTTCCAATACCTGATCTGGATTAAAACGGCATAAGCCATTGATTGAGCCAAAATAAAGTGTTCCATCCTTAGCTTCCGCCACACTTCCACTCATGAAATTGCCCATAGGCACATTATCCCAATGATCGTAATTATAGAAAACCTCCTTGTCTTTCAACAAGCAGCTGATACCTTTATTGGTGCTCACCCATATATTTCCATGATTATCTTCCGTAATGGCACGTATATGGACATTGGACAAACCCTCCTCACTGCGATATACTTTATAGTCCCAACTCTGAGAGGATGGAAAACAAACCAGACCTTCTCCCGTTCCTATCCACATTCTGTTCTGACTATCCATATAAACAGTATTGATAGTATTAGAGGGAAAAAGAGAAGTCACGTTAAAAAGTTTAACGCACTGAAAATGTTCATCAAAAACCCCTAATCCTCCTCCGAAAGTACCAATCCATAAACGATTAAGATTATCTTTCGAGATACATCTCACCAGATTATTCTCTACTGTATAATGGTCTGCAATGCCTTTATCATGCAAGCGTACCTTATAGATGCCATTACTAGTTCCTATCCATACATATTCTGCATCTTCATACAGTGCACGCACATCTTCCCCTGTTTTATCTTTAGGAAAAATCTGGTGAAAACTTTTCTTTTTCACATCATAAAAATCCACTCCTCCCATAAACGATCCAAACCAAAGGTTTCCTTCCGAATCACAAAGTGCAGCCTGTATGGAATTATCAGTCAAATCACCGGTTTCTTCTTTATAAACCGCCACCCGCTTGCCTTTATCAAATACATTGATGCCTCCCCCATCGGTTCCGATCCATAACTTTCCATCCCTTGCTACGCATACACTGCTTGCTGTCTTATTATTCAGGCTACTACCCGAATGCTGGATAGGAGAATAACTATAAACATTAAAATAGGAAGATTCATGGCTAAGAAAAGCTGAATTCAAGTTCCAAATGCAACGGAATTCATATTAATAATTTGTTTAAATTT
>OWIK01000178.1_pt1 | contig 25166 bp, 11 predicted proteins | sample 1732691 | NCBI WGS metagenome assembly OWIK01 (sample SAMN05065743, study PRJEB22554) | human gut metagenome | biome: ENVO:2100002; feature: ENVO:00000062; material: ENVO:00002003 | host: Homo sapiens | place: USA | reverse complement strand
ATTGTTGACGTACTCCTCTTATTTCCGTAGTTACTTCTGTGTGCGAGATTTGTTTTTCTAATCATATAGCTACCTCCTTTAAAAATAAAAAAGCGAGTGGATCAATGCCACTCGCAATTTACGTGTTCAATTACCGATTATTTTGTTTTAATCTTGAATCTTTTCAAAATACGATCCTACTAATGCTGACGGAGCAAAGAACAGTTTTTCTTTTTCTCCGTCATGTTTCCCATCTCGTTTGGCAAGATAAATTTGTTCACCTTCCGCATAATACTTGCCGTATTCATATTCAAATCCGGATGTAGTTACACTGTCAGGGACAGGAATCGGATCTTCTAAAGTTCCTTCATGTCCTTCAATAACTTCCATCCAAAGAGTTGGATCAGCTCCTGGATACCAGTCTTCTTGCTTGTTATGATCCTTTTGTAAATTCCAAAGACGATTATCATATGTACGACGCTTGTCATCAGGATTATCCATTGAATAAGCATATCCTATAACGTCTTTTTCCCATGCATTATACAGATTCTTGACCTGTAATGCTTCTACATCTGAAAGCTCTCTTGCCTGCATCCGAGCCAAAAGAATAGCACTATTCAACAATTCTCCACCTTCAAATTGTGTCTGCTGGTTGAGCATTTCATCTTGTAAGATGGAAACTTGTTCTTGCATTTGCTTAATTTTAGAACTGATTTCATCTTTAATCATTGTAACTACAATAGATCCATTATTCATTTCCGTAATAGAATAATAACTATAAGAAACAAGGGGGTCCATTAGTGGATACCCTTGTTCATTCATTACTTCAATTACGGCAATGTTTTCTAACGTACTAAAATTTCTTTTAATAGTATCATATACACCGGATGTTATTATAATTTCTGCCTGAGAGGTTTCAACGCCATCAATAGATGTAGGGTTTATGTTGACAACACCATCATACATAGTACCGTTTGCTAATTTAATTTTCATTTTTCACATCTCCTTTTCATGAACTGTTTATCACATTGCAACCGCAATTACCTGCGCCCCAAAAGCGGTCGTACTAGGTCGGTACTTGTGCAATGTAAACTGCGTAGTAGTAGCTCCGTCAGCCCATACCAAGGTACCGCTTTGCCCTGTCTGTGCCTGCACAATTACAATCGGTGCTTTACTAAAAGCTTTTGGAAACTTCACAACCTGCGTCTCCCAGGTATTCGCTTTTGATATGCTGACGGATATTGAAAATGCCTGTATGTTTTGCTCAATTTTAGTTACTCGACTTGTAACACTGCTGATGTTACTTTTATTCGTATCAACTTGAGAAAGATATGTACCAACATTTTTACCTCCTATAGTTGTTGTTCCAGAAAATGTAGCAGTACTAGTAAAATAAGAGGGTAAAGCGACTTCGAATCCATCCTTTTCAGATGCTTTACCAATGGCTAATCCTTTTCCCGTGGAACGCCAGTTGAGTAATAAAGAAGTGGTTGGTACAGTCAATGTACGTGATACGCTCGTAAAATTATCAGTAATAGTCAATTTGATTTCATAACTTGTTGTTGCTGCAAAACTTCCCCCCAATGCTCCTGTCGCAATACTTATACTATAAGAAGAAGCAGTACCAGATGTTAAATTTGAATAACTGCTTGCAGTGCTTGCCTTATATTGAATTAAATAAGATTTTTTGTTTTTGCTATTCAAAGAAGAAATAGATCCTGTAGCTGAAATCTTTAGATAAGTACCAGAAGAAGAGGCAGTACCAGAACTATTAACTCGACTTGCAGTAAAAGTAGCAATTGATGGAGTAGAATAAGATAACACTGAAATAGTTGTGCTTTTAGAAGCAGATCTGCCACGAGAATCTTTCACGGTGGCAGTAATTGTAATTGTACCTGTAGTGGTAATTGCAGGAGCAGTAAAAGAAGAACCAGAATAAGATGTACTCCCAATTTTTGTTGAGTAAGAACTAATAGTACTTCCTTGCGCTCCAGAGGCGCTAATCGTCACTTTGGGTCTTGATTTTCCTTGTACATAACCGCTATATGTACTATAATATCCAGATGCATCGCTGACAGACAGAGAGGATATTGTTGGTACGACAGAATCAGGAACAGTACAATGAAAGTTAATAATTTTTTCGCCAATTTGCGTATTCCCATTATATGTAATACAACGTATTCGTCCATTCCCTGATGTCTGATTTTTCATTCCACCTATAGAAGCCCAACTTAAAGATGTATTAAACGAAACAGAGATAGAAGTTGTTTTTGTTGCTACTGTAGTCCAGCTTCCCACATAAAAATCATGTTGAATCGTATGTGTAAAAGATGACGATGCTCTGTTAATGCTAACAGTGATCTTTCCACCTAAAGCCACAGATGTAGGGCTACAGGTAATAGTAGAAGCTCTAGGGATCGTAGAAAGTGACATAGAACCACTTTTGGATGCAGTACCGATATATCTACCATTCCAACTAATATTCATAGTCAATGAAAAGCTAAAATTAATTGATTTAGTACCATCTGCATTATGTGAAATAGTAGTAGTGCCAGAAGCAATTGTTTTACTTCCACTACCACCAATTGTTGTTGTGCCAGATTTTACCGTAGAACCATTAATGATAATACTAAAACTTTTTGAAGCGTTAGATGAAATAGCAGATGGACGATTAATCACAAGACTATAATTCACTGTCGATGTATTGTTTGCAACACTTTGAGATGTCTGAGTTACGGTCAATGTGACGGTAGGATTCACGGAGTTAATACCCGGATTGTATGTAATTGAAGCCATAGATCACGCTCCTTTCCACGTAAAATAAAAAATCACATGCTAAGAAACCAGCATGTGACTTAAAAAATTCCAAAACTTAAACTCCCATTGTCTTCGGGGCGAAAAGAAAATTTTCCTAATTTCATAGAAGTTTCAATAGTTGCTTGTCCAATATGCAACGTACTTGAATCAATCCAAGCTACCTTTGTTGTTCCACTGCGGATATACAGTCCATTACTATCAATTAGAACATTATAACCACTAGCACTAGACTTAATTACTAATCCAGAGGAAGAGAAATCAAAAGAAGTATTTAAAGTATTTTGGACACTATTAATAGCGTCCTGTACTTCATGAATATCAATACTAACACCATCTACTGTTTGTAAAATAGAAGAGTAATCTCCTTCTGCATCTTGAATTCGTTGTAGAATATTATTTAGCGCAACACTTAAACTAGAAGATGAGCCTCTTGCGCTTTCAATTTCTGCGGAGATTGAATCGGACGTTTGCTCTAATCGGCTAAGTTTTCCAGATAACGAAGTGACTTGAGACATGATTCCGGCTGCAGTTTCTTGTACAGTTGTAATAGAGTCTTCGGTATCTTCTGGGGACGGGCACCATGCGGTAGGGGTATATCCTTCTTCCAACTTTAGATTTTTTATATAAACTATGATATTTTTACTAAAATTGTAACTATAAACATAAAAATGTATAGACTTTGAGAAATCGACATTATTGTTTAATGGAACTTTGACGAAGCAACGCCCCCATTGATTAATGGGAAGATTTGTAACTTTATACTGTCCTGATCCAAAAGAAATAGCAGTATCACCAGATTTTGTATAATAGAACCCACCATAAACTTGTCCTCCATTCCCTGTTGCATAAGCATCAAAAGATAGAATATAGCTATCTGCCACATACTTAATGGTAGATAAATTCTGAGAGATTCCTTTCCAGTTACGGGTTCCATCACTTTCATTGAACTCCATGACGTTATATCCAAAAGTATCATCGTTTACATGTGCGTGGTAAGATGTAGTGGGGTTGGTAATCCCACTATTATATCCACCCCAGCGAGTAGCATATATATTTTCATGCTTATTTGTTCCGCTGTCTTGTTCAGATGTTCGACTGAAATCAGAATTGAATAGAAGATTAGTCCCCCCGCTTGCAAGATCTTCAGGAGCCATTGTCCAATCAGTCGCCTTATTGCCTTTTTCGAGTTTAATCCAATGCAAGATAGAAATCCCTGTAATTCCCTCTTTTGGCATACGATACAGTGACGCTAATGCATATTGGCTCATAATCGTATCTGGCACACGATCAGTATAATAGTCGGAAAACGTAAAGGTCTTAGAGATAATTTGTTTAGAGGTTCCTGTTACTGGGAATTGAGCTAGAACTTTATATCCATCAGAACAATAGAAATCAAAGCGAGTAACTCCAGAAGCGGGAGTGACGCAAATTGTAACTGTATATTGCTGCCCTTTTTGATATAATTCTGTTGGATAATAACCTGCTAATTTGTAAGAATTAGTAGAATAACTGACCCCAGATCCAAGTAGTAAGTTTTTCCCACCAATTTTAATATTTGAGATAGTAGTATTGATACCATTTGCAGATTGTTCGATTGCAGAATTCATTTGAGAAGTAGTAGGATAGTTTTTAAGACTTTCTTTTGTAGCATAAGTACTTGATACAGTACTCTTAAATCCTGTTACATCTTGTTTTAATTCTGAGTAATTGTCTTCATTATCCTGCACTCTCGTTGTGATAGATTCGATTGTTTGGGTGATTTTCGAGAATTTCTCACTGATATTAGAATCGTTTAAATTGTATGTAGCACCACTAGACTTTTCAACATAACCACCTTGGATTTCACTGTTATAAAGTTCTATCCAATTTTCACCATCGGAACTTACTTCCAATCGATGATTATAAGTACGGTTATCACTATAATAATGCCATACACGAATAGCATCTACATCTCTGTGGATCTCACCAAGATCAAGCTGTAAGTATACCCAAAGGCCGCCACCGGAGACAGTAGTATATGGACTGGAAGCAGTACTTCCGTCAGTATAGAGGTTTAGATTTGATGCTGATACAGAAATATGGTTTGAATTAAAGGCTTTTGCAGTCAATCCTTTTGCAATGTTTGTATCACCAACCATGATTTGACATTCTACATAATGATTGCCATCGTTCGATGTGCTTCCATGTAGCCAGTCACGAATATAGCGGATAGATGTGGGAATAATATTCTGTTTCGTTCCAATAACAGATTCAATCCTATTTGCCTTTTGTGATACTTGGGAAATTTCCCCATCCAAATCCTCCACTGTACCTTTGATTTCGTTTGCGGTCTGAGTAAATTCAGATCGTGCTTGTTCAACACTATCTTTTGTTGCATAGGTTTCTTCCACGACCTGAGTAATGTGATCCGCTGTCTGTTCCACATAAGAACGTTGCTCCGTACTTATGCCAATTTCGTTGTACATTAATGGAGGTGTATACAGTTTTGCACTATGGATTCTATCTGTTTCAGTACGAGAAAACATTGCTAAAATGGCATCTGTTTCATTCACCCATTTCCAGTCTTTTTGATTTTTTTGAGCTAGATCATATGATTTCCAACCGGAACCACTCTGGAACCACACTAAGAAAGTAGTGTGAGCATTTAGAACAAGAATATCTCCATCTTCATTCACAAGGATACGGTCAGATTCATCAGTCAGTATCCATTGATAATTAGTTAAAAGAGATTCATCAATACGCATTACTAAATAGATAGGAGTATCTACGACATTAGCAACATTAGTATTGATGCTCATGTTCGGAACAACAACTTTAGCTGCATTCCACATTATCCAACCATCATCTTGATTTTCTTTAGAGTGGACATAAATCCAATTGTCCTTTGCTGTTTCCAGATCAGAATAGTTTACTTTCCAGTTGATTCCAGATTGTCCTTCGATATTTCCAATAGCATCTTCAAAATCGCTTTTTGATACATATGTATCCGAAACCTCAGTTCTGAACCCTTCAACCGTTTGTTCCATTTCACTAACTTTTTCAGTTAATGAAGATACTGTAGAGCCATCTGCTTTTTTTTCTACCTCTGTTTGAACATCTTTAACAGTTTGTGTTATACCTTGAATTGTTATTTTTTGTTCAGCAACCTGATCACGAATAGTATTAATTGTACTATCATCATAATTATTTATTGCTTCAGTTATATCAGTTTGCCATACTTTATTTGTAATAGACTGCTCTACATTATCGACTTTGGTTTCTAATCCTTTCATGGTTGTAGTGATCTCTTCAATAATTGGTTTGAGATTATCACTATCTTTTAATAAAGGAATTGTTTGTCTATCTAAAGTTACTGATACTTGATCTGCCTGACATAATGTACACCGAATACTATGAATATCTGATGAAGATGGAGTATAAGTAACAGTATTTTCGTTAGTTTCAGAAAGATATTTTGTGTCATATTTAACTCCATTTGCAGACTCTTCAATCATAAATAAACCATTATAATTGCTTCGTTCTACAGAATTACTCAAGCGAGAATAAGCATTAAAAGTAATAGATTCTGGAGTCAAGGTATCATCTAAATTTTTGCTAATAACATAAGATGAAGCTTCTAGTTCATATATTGTCATCGACCCTTCAGCACCATCTTTAGTTTTGCTCCATGTAAAATGTTTTACGAGTTGTTGATCACTAATAGAAAATGTAAGAGTAACATCACCTGTTAATATAGCTGGACTGCCAAAATCGGCACCTTTTGCAACATTTAATATAATTAATCCATCTTCTTCTTTTGTTGCAGGAGTATTCGATCCTAATGTGACTCCATTTGGTAATAACCCAACAACAGCAGTAGCGCCAACTTTTTCAGTACCAACATATCCTTGAAATGGTATATTAATCAAAAATCCTTCAGATACAACACCTTCATCTGTACAAGGGATATTCTGCGCTTCATTTCCAATAATGATATTAATAGCAGAAATTCCATCTTTCCCTTGCTGTGCAAGAGTCCAAGTCATATCCTTAAAAAATACCAACCCATCAATAGAGATCGGAATTCGGAAAGAACCATGATCAGCAGTAATCTCTACATTATCTTCCACAGAAAGAGTAATTGTATTTTTTGTTTTACTAACAGTAATTCCATTTGCAGAAATCACCTCACCGATCGTAAAATCTTTTCGTTCTTCTATCCCTTGGAAAACAGTAACAGTAGAAGAGTAAGTTTGGGCAGAAGTAGCAATATGAGTACCATAATCTACAGCAAAGCTAACATTTTCATTCGAAAGAATGACTGTATAGGCATCAACACCATTGTCGCCTTGAATTTTAGACCAAGAATAATCCGAGGGAATTTCGGATTCAATTATACTATCTTTATTATAGGCAATTCCAATGTATATTGCCCCATTAGGATCATCTGTTAAATCCGACCCATCGGGATTTTGAGAGTACTTTACCCAAAAGTATTTTGAATCGGCAGATACGCCATCTTTACCGTTTTGCAGAATCACTATATCTAGTTCATTACTGCTAAAAACCACATATACCGCCTCCTTTCATCAATAAAAAAGACTATTGATTTCTCAATAGCCTTAAATCATTTTTATTTTTAATCAATACCTTACGGTTTCTATGTCTTGAAAATGTACATCCATAATCTATGAGGTAATGCAGTATCCAATCCTCGTGACTATTTTCCTTTAACTGCTTTAAAATATTCATCTGCTGAGATGAACGGTATATTTTTCCTTCTCTTAACATATATTCCACATAGAGATATTTAAAGGAGGAATCGTATGCCAACTCATGAATATATTAGAGTTTCGGTAGAAGCAAATCTGTTTTTTCAGAGGATTATGAAAGAGCATCTATTTTTCTTAATGACAAACTTACAACCTGCTGCCCACAAGTGCATAGAAAAAGCAAGTATATTGCAAAAACGATTTGAACAGCTACTTAACGAAACTTTACATTGTGCAAGCGGAGTTATATCTGAAAGTACCATCCAATCAAATGAATTAGTTACCCCTTATACTTTAAAGGCAGAAGAGTTAAATTCGCGACTTACTGGGGTAATGATTGATACAAGGATAACAAAATTGGAACAAGCCTTGACCGATGGAGGACTGCATTACGATAACCAATGTTTAGCAGCGTCCGTTGATAACCTAAATCGTAATTCGTTCCATTTGCTACAGGAAACGATTTCATTTCAGAAGTATTTGTTATCTCAATCATCGAATTGCAACATATTCATATCTCTTTATCCACAAATGTTAGATCATGATACCAGAGAAGCGGAACATTACTTAGGCATATTGAAAAGGGTTTTAAATGACCGGTTTCCAAAGGAAACTTTATGTGATCAGCTTAACTTTTGGAATACGATTATGGCAGAACATGCAGAATTTATTGACGGGATGTTAGATCCGACTGAATCAGGTCTCAAAAAAACTGCTGAAGCAACAGCAAAAGAATTTGAGAAGTTAGCAAATGAGTGTATATATACTGCCGAAAACCAAATTTTACAAAGCAGTTTGTATGCTACAGAAGAAATCCGGTCGTTTAAGACGAAAGCAACCGAGGGGATGCTGGCATGTAGGATAAAATCCATCATTCCACCATTGCTCGCAGACCATGTGCTAAGGGAAGCGAATCACTATTTGAGATTGATGAAAATGAAGGAATATTATGTCCTGTGCTAAATTGTTCTCATCGGATGGACAGTCCATAATATCATGATTTCCGGAATAGATACAAAAACAACCTTTCAAATCGGAGGGTTGTTTTTTGTATCAAATATGTTCCCTTGGCAAGAATAGATAAGTATTGAAAAAGCATTTTTCGTTTTCTTTTCCCTAATTACTTGATGGTAAATCCACATCAGTTCACGGTCTCGCTCTGATCTCCATATAAATGCCCTCCTACTCTTCAACTTTCTTCCAGTACGCCGGATACTCGTCAGGGTTCCAAACAACTGCCACTCCATCTGGTGCGATACAATCATATTTTTCGCCTTTCCAAGTAATGCCATCACCCTTGTAATAAGCGTCATGCGCTCCTGTAGGCTGTTTATATTCCGGGTACTTGTCCGGTTCTGGTTCCGGCTCCGGTTCTGGAATATCTGTCCCGCCCTCTTCGAGAGCTTTTTTGATTGCTTCCACGTCCTGTTTTAATATAGCGACAGTGCCGATCGTCTCATCTAGTAACTCTCGTAATTCGTCAACCTGAGACGGCAATCCAGCATAGCTGTTTTCCGGTGTCGCCTTTTCCCTTGCAAGTGCGATCAATTCCGTTTCCTGCTCGTCCGTGATATCTCCCCGGACGCAATTCTTCTTAATCTTGTTAAGCATATCCGACAACTCATAGTCACCGGACAAGATAACCTGTTTGATAATCTCATACATATTTTATACCTCCTGCAATGCCTGTGTTTCCAATGCCGACAATCTTGCGGCTGTTGCGTTTTCCAGCTCTTCCAATGCAATTTCATTCCTCTTGGCCGTGCAATACGCTGTTGTGTTTAAAGCCCCGTCCTCGTTTCGTGGCAATAAAAACTGATTCTGGATTGCCGCATCCGACGGAACACCGACAATCGTCAGCTCCGTTTCCTCATCACATGCCATGATGCTGTATAGGGCTTTCATGGCTTCGGATGAAAGGGGTTCTTCGGTTGGTGTGGCTAGTTCGTAAGCACAATATATTATGTGTGTTTTCAACCAATCTTTCCATTTTTGATCAGTATCAATTTTCATATCAGGAGATATTATTATGTTATAATTACCAGTCACACTGACATATGTCGTATTGAGGTAATATCCCATAGAAGGACTCCAAAAATAATTACATGGAACATATCGTTCTTTCTTTGCATCATTAGCCATATCCCCTATATACACATTATATACAGCATTTTGCGCTTCTGATCCGGCTATATAATTTATCTTCCAATCTTCATCATCAGAACCATCATACGTCTTAAATCCCCACTTCCTCAACAGCTTATACTCCCCATTACGCCTTACGATCTTATCCCCCTCAAACAGCGGGTAATCGACAGGGATATACGTTACATTGGACTGATAAGGAACGAATTCGTTAGTGGGTTCCGACAACCCGGCATAGACATTTGTAAATATCGCATATGCGTCAGCATCCACCTGCGACGATCCGTCATTTACATACATATTTAAAGCCAAATCAGATACTTCGTTTGTATCCAAGTCATCTGGTATTTTAACACTCATCACCTGTCCGGCCTTGCTATACGAATATGTTAAATAGGTACGCACGGATGTATTACCCTTTATCGTCATTAACAACATTCGGGGATTATAATTACCGGATCGCTGGATAGCATCAGCTTTGACGTATATTGTTTTTCCTAAAAACTTTTTAATGTCACCTAAAACGAACCAAACTCCTGGAGCTGTCCTGCCGTCTGTAGTCGGCCGTATTGTTACTTGGTTGTCAAAAATAGTTTCTCTTCCGAAGCTGTATAGTATTTCTCCGGTTAAATTAAGCAAATTCTTTCCCTTAGATTTGACACATACGGCGTATTTATCATTGATGGTTACGGTAATGTGTTTGGCTGATGCAACCGGGATAGGCTCGCTAACCGGATTAATTACAATGTTACAATATGTGGTATCTTGTGGAGCAACGCCTTCAATTTTTCTGACGCCAACCTTATTTACTCGTGATATAAATGTTCCATCGGATTTATAGAAAAATATCGAGATACCTGATCCATTAATTACATCTTCATACTCAAATATTATTTTATCACCCGGCTTACATGGAATAGGATTTTTGTTACAAAGTGCTACGGTGGCAGGCTTAAACGTTCCATCCGATACCTGGTAATATCCCTGCAACAACTCCCCATCAAAGAATCCCATATCCCCGACACCATGAACAATCTGAGGATAGTCAGGATTCGGGGAAGGCTGTCCTCCAGTGTAGGGTTCAATCGAAAGAGGAGAATCCCCTTTATTTATCATCGGATAAATCTTTTTATTGCCATACTCACCGTTGGCAATATAACATTTTATAGTAGTATCTGTTTCAAATGTGTATGGTTTGTTCCATAAATCGTCGCCGTTGACTAATGTGTGAAAAATTTTATCTTTTTCATTAAAATAATATGTTCCAGCGCTTAATTGTATAGTAAAATTACGATTGCTACCGGTAATTTCTCCGTCAAGCGTTACGCTTCCATCATTATTACACGTGAGTACTTTAGATTGAATTTGTGATGATAAAACAGTTTTCGCATCAAACAACTGTAACCCTTTTGTCGTATCCTGTCCGATGTCCCCCTCAATCTGTTCCGGGATGGCGTTTCCATAGGTGGTAGGAGAGAATGTAACGGTATTGGAAAAGATAGTTTCGCTGATCGGGTTCTGCGCCTTGATGTCAGAATCAACTTTACTAATAGCGTCTTTAGTAGCTTTTGCATCAGCAGCAAATTTGCTCTTTGATAATGAAGAATCAATCTTACTTTCAATGGCGGTGGCTAACGAAACTTGTTGTAGTTTACCGCCTTTATTAATATAGATTTTGTCAGTAATCGCCACAGAAGGAGTAGAATCCACTGTAGTAATGTCTTTTGTATTTGATAAATCTGCCATATAAACACCTCCTGGGAAGTGCCAATATGACGAGATATTACTCTACAATCAGAGTGTGTAAAGCTAAAAAAATATTGGTATCTATTCTTGCATCTACTATTTTTGTGCCCCATCTATTTTAACTTTTCATTGTTGTTGACAAACACTTTAGATGTAGAAGTAATGCTCGACATATTGTCCACATCCAAAATATTTTTCTTAACTTCGCTATCTAATAATGTCTCTTGCAAGTGTTTTTGCTGGGGGGGTAGAAATAACTAACTTATAGTCCTCCACAAACGCATTTTTTATATTTGCATCGCTCACCAAAATATCCTCCTTTGCTAAATATCAATATCGACATCGCAACGTATACGCTTTCGAATAACCATAGGATCAATGTCGATAGTAATTTGTTTACTTGTTCCAATCGTTGTCCAGGTAGATTCATCATTTTTCGCCATCATCCAACTATAAGAATTTGGGGTGATTTCCTGGACTCCTTCATATACCGTACAGGTACATACGGTAGATTTGATTGTAGTTTTATCATTAAATGCAGTACCCTTATCACTTGTGATAATAATAGAAATAGCAGCCTGTCCGGCGACACCTTCGGAGTCTGAAATTCGATAAATCGTCATAATATCATAAAGATCTCCTAAGCTGTCAGTCACTTTCACAACCGCAGAATCTCGTTTTGACATAAAAGAAGATGGAATCGTAATCGACATTCCATCCTCAGATATATATTCTGTATTCTCCACATCATCAATGTACCACTTTCCAACTTCTACATTATTCCGGCAGACTGCACGGAGTGTGATAGAAGCAGGAGTCATGACACCTTGGACTTCCTTAAAAATCTGATCTCCCATGATAGAAATAGATCCGATCCGGTTGGCTAGGTCTTTAACTTTTTCATATGTCTGGTTTACTTTCTCGATTGTTTGATTGTAGGAGACTTCGAATTTTTCATCGCCAAAGTACATCTTGCCGATCTGGAAAATCTTGTTTCCTTCCTCGTCTGTCCATTCCAACATTCCAGTTTTATCAATCTTCGATTCTGTAATAGCACCATCAGCAACCATATCAGTCTTGATTAAACCATCTTCAATGGCAGATTCTTTGATACCCTCAGAATCAATAAGGACACCTTTTCCTGTTTCATCATACAGAACGAATGTAAAGTTTCCTGTTTCATCCTTACCAAGCTGAATACGCACAATATCATTTGAATCTTTAAACTGCATCGTATTTCCAACAATAGTCATAGAACCATCATCAGATACAATGTTAAATTGATCGGATGAGATTTCCCCGGCTTTCAGCATGGACACGGTAATCTGTGACGCAATCAGATCTTTAATAACAGCTTCATCGATACGCACATTCTGCGCTGTGAGTTCAATCAGATGACCCAGTTCAGCACTGACGTTACCAGCCAGCAGATTATTAATCTTAGCAACGAGAGCGGAGAGATCGTTAAATTCTGCACTATCAGCGACAATTTTCCCGGCAGCAATCAATTCAGCTTGGATATACTGAAAGAATCCGTTATCCCCATAAATGTCACCAGCTACTAAATAATCATTATAATTGTCAGATGAATTATTAATAATATTTTGTACTTTATTATTAAAGGAAGAAGATTGCAAAAGACGCTGTAAGACCTGATATATATTCTCGTCAGTAATCTGAAAACTAGAAGAGTAGGAATTTGATGCAGAAGCATTGCTGAGATTGTTACTCATATTAAGCAAGGAAATGAAGTCATGTCTGGTTTTACCAGACTTCACCATATTGGAAAATGAAATGGTAAAATTATTGTCGTACAGGAATGGATTGTATGACATCTGCGAAACACGCAGTTTTACATAATAATCATCCCGAATACCGAGACGAATGAAATTCCCGTAGTCAATATCGTGTGCATGAAGTTCATTTCCACTAGCAGCAAGGATATTATCCATGGTAGTTGCGTAAATTGTCTGAGGTACAGCGTAAACAGCGATATCATCTAAAGCTGTCTCACATAATTTCTGTTGGATAGTAACTATATCAGACAATCCATCTACTGAACTGACAAAGATATTTTCATTTGTATAGGTACTCTGATTCAGAAGATGATTGATTTCAGATAATTCCTTTGTAGTAAATACGTTAGCTGGAACAGCTTCACCGTCAACTTCTTCAATACCTGTCCAGGTATTCATATCCATATTTTTAGCAAGAGCAGATCTGGATTCATTCACTGAGGTTTGTTCTGATTCTTTTTCCGTAACTTCTTCTTTCCTCTGTTTCAGAGCATAAGCACAGGAATCGATATGGTTTTCATCTAACTGTAGTGCATTCTTTTCGTACTCTTCATGCTTATCTTCGAATCCACTTTCCGTTAAGACGGGATATTTGTCTGGATCGGACTGTGAAAGTTCTTGATATCGCTCCCACGTCAAATCATAATGACTCTTTTTCAGCAGATTCACAATGTCCTGATAAGACTGCAACTTCACTGTCAGTTCATTTACACCATAATAATCCCAATTCGTCTCATAGGCTTCCAGATAATCTTCTTCACCTTCTGATGTAGGAAGATCACGGTTATCGATTTCGATTTGAATATTTGGAAGGATTGTGTCCGCAATCTGATGATAGATATTGGCATCGGGGGATGCATTAAGTAAGTCCATATCGAAGTTACCCTCGTCATCGACGTAGATTTTTTCATACCCCAGCTTTTGTGCTTCATAATCTGCTTTCAAAGAGAGCAGTTCTTCATCGCTGAGATTCTGCCAATTCTCCGGGTTACAATCGGAAACAGGCATCCGGTCGTTTAATCCCGTAATTTCATCTTGCAGCGTGTTCCATTGCCGGGAATAATCAGCGTAGGTATATCTTGCGGAATCACAAAAAGCTGACCATTTCTTATACTTCTCAATCGTAGAAGCGCTAAGATATTTTTCATTTAAGAAATAATCTGAGAGGTAGATCAGATAGTTGCTACCACCGTTGACCTGTTCAATCCCTAAATCATCGCCACCTGTGACACGAAATTTTGTGAAGATATTATCTTCATCCACGGTTACATCATTTGTATTTTCGACATTTCGGAAACCGATCGTAACATTGGTATCTTCACCATAATTCTCGACACGGTAGAAATTCACCTCCAAATTTAAATAATCAAATTCTACAATACAGTTAAAGTATTTCTCAAAATCCTGCACCATAAAAGAGTAGGCATCGCTATAATCCACATCAAAGGTACCTACTTCATCTGCAAGTTTGACCGAGGTAGTTACCAATTCTCCGTTATCGTAAGTTTCGTATACTTTTGGGATCGGATCTACATAGCCCACTTTCCATCCAGGAACCTTAGATACTAAAATATCTACTAAGCTGAGTTCAGGATTGCTTTCATGTTGGAATTTAATATTTTCTTTTGCAAACTCAACACCCTCAATTTCCTCTACATTGCCATCTACCAACATCTCCAAGGAATCTGTTGTCCCACGATTTACCTTCCACTGATCCAATGGAACCTGTCCATATTCCTTTTGGGCAGAATACGCATTGATCGTTTTATATTCCCTATTGCCGGTATGATGGATTGTCGGAGTATCCATGATGAACCATCCTACATTTGAAATGTCAAGCTTCATATTTTTGGATACTAATTCATACCCGTTTGCCTCAACTAATTTATCTTCAGTTTCTACATGCTGTTCTATATTAAAAGAGATAGAGGAAAGGTCATTTCCGTTTCCGGTGAAGTTTACAGAGTGGACATCAATCGAATTCAATGCACACAGAATCGTTTTGTCCGGTTTTGCGAGATAAGCACGAGACGGCTCAATCCGGCCATAGTGATCGTATAAAATCCTCAACTAGATCAGCCCTCCTTTGTGCGGTTCTAAGTAAGAAATCCGAAGCGAAAAGTTTCCCCTTACACAGAAGCTATTGTTCCCATAAATAAGACGCATCCAATAGATTTCATCTTCATCTTGAATACCCATCGTATCAAACAGCACCGGTCGATCCAGCAAGTCGTAAATCGCAAGGTTCTTGGCATCCACTTTGATTTTCAGACCTTTCGACAACTTACAGTAAAAGAACCCGCCTTGACAGATGGTATACTGCTTATTAGATTCAATATAGTAAGCCACGTACTTATTTTGGATTCCGTATGAGTCTTTCATGTAGAATAAAAGAGCAGTTTTATCGCAGATTGTTACTACATTCTGATGTGCATCATCATAGAGATATGCCACCGTTAGATTATTTAGAGACGCATAAGCGCTGATTTTCTGCATCAAGAGAATGATATTATTGTCTTTATCGTCCGTTGCAGATATCATTCCCGTATCTAAAATGTGACTATCTGACAAATTATGAATGAAAATTTCTTCATTGTTGCTTGGAGTAATTTCCAGAGTAGGATAGATGTAATCATATCGATCACTGCTGCTATTAGAAACCAAGAAATTATTTACGCCAGAAATTTGCTGATCGATAGCTTTCTCAGAGTAAGAAAATGGAGAATTACATGTGAACGTACATACTAAACCATAGCAGATTCCCCATTTATCATGAGGAGTAATAGAAGAGAAGTATCCTTTTACTTTAGCTTTTTCGCCATTCTCCTTAGTTACTTCAAGCCACATATGATTTGGAGGTGAACTCAGCCATGAAGCAATAGATTCGTAATCGGATTGTTCAATTTCTAATTCCTCCTGTGACACATAAAAACTATCGTCTTTCATTAAATGAATATCGAATACCAATGTTTCAGAATATCTTGTGCCAAAGCCTGTTGTTTCCGGCCGATATTTATTCATGTCACTGGATTCCATTTCTCGTGTAAGAACAGATGGAATAGAAGTATCTTCTTCAAAATTCACAGAAATCAAATGTTTTTGTGACAATGTTTGATTATCAAATTTAAAATCTTTGCAAACTAATATCATTTTTGCTCACCCCACTTTTCACGCAAAAGGACCACGGAATAAACCGTGATCCCATTGTGATATTTTAATGTTAAATACTTTTCTTAATGCCAATCTTACCGGCATCTTTATATGCCTGTTGCATTGTATAATCATATGATTTTTCCAAAAGCTCTTTCAGACCCGGCAAGGCATCTTTGTCAACAGATCCATTCACCGTAAGCAGGCTGTCATAATGGTTATTGACCACCGTAGATTGATTTGTCTTTCCTACTCCTGTATTCGAAATACTTTTCATGATCGTATTCGTATTGGCTCCGAGAGTAAACAGATTTTTGGTTAAATCTGACGGAACAACTCCATCACCATGCTGCAACCATGTATGATCATTTCCGCCACGGCGGATAATTAATTCCTTACCCATTTCGTTGATCTTTGCAAACTGATCTTCTGATACTCCAAGAGTTCCATCTTTATACCCGCTGATCTGATTCAGCTTAACCCATCCAAGATCACTATAGTAACCCGGCTGCGGTTTTACACCAAGATGAATAGAGTATGGAGCTTTAGAATTCATGTAAGTAATGTAGAGATATTCCCCACGATGTTTGCTTCCAACTGGTCTGGAACCATAAGAATCATAATAGTACTTTCCGCTTTCAAATTTAACCTTATCTCCAATGCGAGGAACACCGTCACCGGTTTTCTTGTTCGTGTTGGAATTTGGGTTTGAAGGCTTCGGTTTTGGCGGATCTGGTTTCTTAGTAACTGTGACTCCGCAAGAAGCTGATAATGCGCTACCATCTGTTGTCATCGCAGTGATCGTCGCAGTACCAGGTTTTACAGCCCTAACAGTTCCATTAGAAACAGTTGCAACAGCCGTATTGCTTGATTTCCAATTCAACTTCTTATTGGCAGCATCAGTCGGTCGTATCGAATATTTTACTGATCCAGATTGTCCCTCTTGAAGTGAGAGAGAAGTAGTGGTAAGTTTTAATTCTGCAACCGGACGATTCGTAGTATTCGGTTCTTGACTAATAATGTTTTCAATATTATCATTATTACTTTGCGCCTCGCCACTTTGGATTGCCCCAGTATTAATATCAGATACGGAACCACTCGGATTATAATCAGGAGCAATTGTATTACTGTCATTGACTTGATCTTGTGCGCCAGAAGCAGTACCAAGATTGTCAATGTTAGAACTCATACCTCCACTTGGGGTAAAGCCTGTATTAGCAATGATTTCTTGAATTTTCCCATAAGCAGTCTGGTACTGATCAACGACTCGATTCAGCATTTCTGAAATAACTTGCTCCTGCTTATCAACATTGTAAGTTACTTCATCGAGGGTATCCTGAAGAGCCTGGTTAAGATCATCCGATAATCCTTCGTATCCCTTTTCACGGACATCATATTCATGATCGCTTCGAGTCTCGCTCAACGCATTTTCGGCCTCTTGAAGCTGCGATTGAAGCCTCTTGAGTTCAGCTTTTGCGCTCTCGTTATTCACTCCGGAAAGGGCGCTAATTTCAGCCTTAATCTGATTGATTTCTTTTGTCTGGCTTCTAACATTCCGACTATAAGAATCGTTGTCTTTTTTTGCTTGAAGTAATTCTTTATGCTTATCAATGCTATCTTGGATAACATCATTTTCGGCTTCTAATTGAGCTTTCCATAAATCTATGATCTCATCCTTATAGTCTTCAACCACTCCAACCGAATCACGAATCGAAGAAAGGAACTCTTTTTGCTGTTCTTCGTATTCGGAAGTAGAAATATTACCGTTTTCGAGATCTTCGTTTAATTTCTTTAAAGCCTCTTGATAATTCCTGATTTGCTGCTTGGCTGCATTCATAGATTGGCTAATTAAAGCCACATTGGTAATACCTTCGGCAGTCAGACCGCCATTCTTACCAATAAACGCATCATCATTCAATAAGCTGCGAAGATCATCTGCCTCTGTGATTAAATCACTCAGGGCTTCTTGACCGTCAAAGAATGGTTGCCATCTAACTTCCCAAATCCGATCTTTGAGTTCTTCAATATTCTCTAATGCATCATAGATCGAATCGTCCAGATCAGCAATCTGATCAGCAATCTCTTGATATCGGGTAGAGCCAACAGCATACAATGCTTGTTCTTTCAAGAGAGCATTTCGCTTATCATAATTTGCCTGAATTTGTTTGTTAGAGTTATCTAACTGTTCTTGGAGATCGGATTCTGATACATCTTCCCCACGAGATTCAGTATAGTCAGTTCCGTTCTCTAAACGCTTTGCTGATCGATCTAACGCATCGATGACCTGTTGTAATTTTGTGTAATCTAATTCACGGATCTGATCCTGCAATTCAATTAACGAATTGCTGGATTCTATAATTTCCTGATTAAATTCATTGATTGTAGCCTGTGCTTCCAGATAAGCATCGCTTCCTTTGGTAATGTACCCTTGAGACATTAAGGAATTGAATTCTTTCTGGTAATCAGCAAGCTGTTTTGCTAGATAATTATACTTGGCTTGTTCAGCGTTCACTGAAGAAGTTAAGAGCTGTTTTACATAATCACTGGTTGCTGAAGAACCAATATTATCATTGTAAGTGATCCGCTCTTCATTTAGATCCTGTAAAGTAGAATTAACTTCAACAAGTTTATCATAGTAATCGGAAATGTATTCCAGTCGCTCTAAAGCAAGTTCACGTTGCTGCTTTTGAAGTTCTACAATCTGCTCTTCACAGTCCTTGGCTTTGTCGAACCACTGCTGATAGTCATCAATTTTCTCTTTTAGAGATTCATCCGTGATTGTTTCAATGTTGAGGCTACCATCACGAATCTGCTTTGCATATGATTCGGACAGTCCAACAGAATTTGCTTGTGAGATATATTTATTATATCCCTGCTGATTAGCAGTAATTTCGCTGGAAATCTGAGATAAAGCTTTAGAATTTGCTTCTTGTTTTCCGGCAAGAGTAGTAGCTGTATCAATGGCATCTACCAGTTTTTCGGTAAGTTCACTGGATCGTTTCAGATAAATTTCTACATAATCCGTTACCTCTTCAAATTTATCTTTTGAAGAAGATCCAGACGATTTAGAAGAAGATGAAGATTTGCTTGATTTACTTGAAACATTCGATTTTCCAGATGATTTATTGGTTGAAGATGATTTTTTAGAAGAGTTGGAGGAAGCGTATGAAGGTTGTTTATGAGCAGTTGCATAACCACCTGTTCCAGGGACAGGTAATCGTCCACCATTCGCATACGCAGAACCATAAGCATAAGAAGATCCTTCAAGATAAACTTGCGCACGTCCTCCGCCAGATGTCACATATCCATTCCGTAATAGCTCTTCAGACTGTTTTGAGTTAAAAATTATGTCCCCACGTTTAAGATTTACAAACTCTGCACCACGATCACCTATGGTGGTATAACGTGAGCCACGCACCAATATTTCAGGACCCAACTCGCCTACAAGTGCAGTTTCATTACGTTCAATTCCCCAGTTACCAGAAGCAAAAGCGTGGCCAGCATTGCGATTAACTGTGCCATCTACATGAGCAGTACCATTAACATGGATTTTTCCAGCATATGGATTATTGTTTATTGCCTGTGAGATTGTTTGTGTGACTTTCTTAACAATAGTGGTAAATGTAACCGTTTTTGAAGAAGGGACACTATTTACAGCAGATGCGGTTTGATTCGCTGCACTTTGGACAGATTCAGCTCCAGTTTGAGAGATAAGTGAACTCCAACTCGTAGGAATAGATGATATAGAACCCTTGGCTTGATTAGCAGTGTTGGCAACATTTTCTCCACCAGACTGGCTTAATCGAGTAAGCCAAGATGAAGGAATATTTTGAATGGCAGACTGCACAAGACTTGCAACACCACTTGCACTATCTGTAGCTAAAAGCTCTGTTACTGTAGATTCTGGAATTCCAGTTAAACCAGAAATAACAGTAGAAACAGTGCCGGAAATACCATCGTTAGCAAGAAGCTCCGTTAAAACATCAGAAGGGATACCGCTTAATTGAGATAATACTTCCGCAATAACATCAGTAGCTCCATTATCTTGAGCATTGATTTCTACTAATTTTTCTTCCGGAATTCCACTAAGGTTAGATAAAAGTGAGATTAAATCATCTGATAAGTGATCTTCAGAATCTATTTCTACTACCTTTTCTTCTGGGATACCGAGTAAAGTAGACATAATAGAGTTACTAATTTCCTCGACCCTTTCTGCTCCTTTTACATCTGTCTCGAAATTATACTTAATTTCTCCATCTTTTTTAGAAGCTTTTTCAGCTTTCTTTTCTGCTTCCGATGTATCAGCAGTGAAAGTAATAGTACCATCTTTTTGAGTTTCAGCATCTAAAGCACGAGATGATCCATCGTCTAAAACTTCGGAATATACGATTTGACCATTTTTATTTTTCGTTGCATTTACAACGGAATTTTGCCCGTCAACTGTTGCATCAAATGTAATGGTACTTCCTTGCTGAAGTTTAGCAAGATAATCTTCGATAGATTGAGTATCTAATTCAGCATCTACATAAATTTTTTGAGGTTTCGAAAAGTAATCTTGCCACGCTGCTGTTACTTGTGATGGATCACTTTCTGCCGTAATTTCTGGATGGAGATCAGAGAATGAATTCAGAACACCTTTCTGTAATTCTTGCAGATTTGCAATGTCGGCCTGCAATTCAATTTTTTGTTTGCCGGTAGCCTTTTGCATTTTCTTCTGCAACTCAGAAATACTTGAATCAATATTCGTGATAGTTGCAGGAATTTCAATACCTTGCTGAGATAATCCCACACCCTCTTTAGCTGTACTGATATATCGATTATTCTGTGCGATCACATTAGCCCAAGCTTTATTTGCTTCGTCGCCCTCGAGACCGCCTGCAATCTGATCACGCAATTCATCAATTTGGCTCTGTATTGATGCAAGATCGTATTCAAACTTAATGTGAATAATCTGATCTTCAGTCAGCTTACTTAGATCTTTTTCAAAGATATCATACTGCGAATCCCACCCTTGAATTAAATCTCCAAGTCTGGATTTCCCAGCACCTTCCCCCATTTCATCATAAAGCTGTTTAATCTGATCTAACGAAGTTTTATATTCCTCTAATGCATCACCACTGAATAAAACATCGTCAAATTCAAATCCGTATTCTTCCAGTTTATGCATTGCAGCTTCAACTGAATTTACACCAACTCCTAAATCTTTTGCAGCTTCAGCAGTAGACTTGAATTCAGGCGTCATCTCGATTAATGATCCCGTTGTATCTTTTACTACATTGGCAATTCCAGCATCTTTAAGATCATCAACAAAATTATACATGCTCTGTAATGGGTTATCAGAATCAAACCAATTTTTGACTTTCTTATATGCTGACTCCCAAGCAGCAACATAAGCATCAGAATCATACTTATATTGATCTTCATCGATTTGAGTAGGGGATAACCATTGAGCAACTGTCTGGAAATCGTCCGTTCCAACTAACCCATTCTGATATAACTCTAACGCTTTTTGCAGATTAGAGGACATTGCATCCCATTCTGCACCCTGGTTATCTGATTCCATTGCGGCTTGCACACCGGCAAAAGACCCATCTACTTTTTGAGCTGCATCCGCTGCTTCATTAGCGGCAGTAGCCATATCCTTAAAATATTGTCCAACTTCTTTTGAGGTAACGCCGTCAATACTAATTCCGAGAGAATCAAAAGCAGAAGCGATCTCGTCTACAGAAGCGCCGGAGTTCGCTAACTCCTGCAAGTAGGATTTAATTCCGGATGCTTGTGTATCAGAAAAGAAATTTTCCAGAGATTGTGCTTTCCGTTCAATCGGCGATAAATCGATCATATTATAAGAATCGATTAAGTCAGTGATATCATTATAATATGATTCATATCCTGATTTGACTGCGCCAGTTGTTTGATCAATGAAGTTTTCCCGGAGAGAAGATAAGTCAGAAATATTCGAAGATAACCCATCCTTGAGTTTTTCCGTTTGAGCTTCAATATCAGATATCTGAGAATCAATATTTTCTTTTTCTTTTTTAGAAGAGCTGGATCTTTTCTCCATTAAGGAATCTCGCCGTTTATTTAATTCTTCTAACTCAGCGATCTCATTTTTCGTAGCAGTCACGATATCCGTATATTGATACCCAGCATCACGTTCCGCACTGTAAGGCCCATCTTTAACTTTTAATGGAGTAGCTAAATCTTCGGTAGAAGTTTTTTCTAATGCATCTACAGCATCCTCTGCTGCTTGCGTTGATTTTGCATCGGCTAATTGTTGAGCCAAATCAAGTTGTCTTTCCAACTCAGTACTTTGACGCTGAAGTCGTTCTAATTCTGCCTGATCCGTAATTGATAGTGTGCCTTTTGATTGAATAGCTTCAATCTGTGAATTCGTATCTTGTAATTGCGAATTCAGAGAAGTAACCTGTGAAGCTGCATCGGAATAGGACTGCTGAGATTCCTGGGCTTGTTCTTTCGCTTCGTCAAAAGCTTTTCTCTGATGATTAACAAAAGCAATCGCCCCAACAGCCGCAGCAGCAAAATATGTCAAAGGATTGGTAGCTAAAGTGACAAATAACGATTTCGCACTTGCGGCTAGACCTTTGAATGCAGCACCTAACCCTGTTACTCCGGAAGTAGCAGAAGCGGCAGAAGAACCAATGTCAACAATATCATCCGCTAGATCGATACCATCTGCAATATCACCGGTATAGTTCACAACATTTCTAATTGTTTCCTTATATTTGTCGACACCTTCTTGTGCTGCAGATTCTAAAGCGTCAACCGTAGATTGTTTAAGCTTTTTATTATTTTTAAGTGCTTCTCCAATCGCCTCATAATTATCGTCTAAATACTTATCAACTGCATCTTTATATGTGATTTTCTTCGCAGAAGCCTTTGCTGTAAAATCAGCATCACTGGCAAGTGCAAGTGCCTGAGCAGTCAATTCATCATTTAACCCCATGACAGCAGATTTCGCCTTAATCTGCTCCATTGTGTATTCACTGATACCGTCCGCACCGATTTGGAAAGCCAGATCGAAAGATTTCTGTTGCCATCCAAGCATATCATCCAACGAAGACAAATTTTTAAATCTTGCACCAGACATGGATGATACGCTTTCAAATAAGCTACCAACTGATTTAAGTGACTTTTCATACAATAATTTGGCTTTATTGATACAATATGGTATACTTATTTAAAAGATACTTAGGAGGTGCAGTATGTTTAGAGCAAAATGCCCTAACTGTAATCAAGTTGTAGAAGTGAAACTTGGACATTGTACAAATTGTGATTTTAATATATCGGATTTTATGAGAGAGATCGGGTTTTGTGAAGGAAATCAATTAAAAACAGGATATCTCCGTATATGTCCTAAATGTGGTTTGTTGACATCAAATGATGAAGAAATATTTTATTGTAGGAATTGTAACTCAATATTAAAACAAACAAACGAAAAAATATCAGATTTTAATAAAATTATTTGGGACAAATATAATTACAATCCAACACTAGCAGAACGTGATTACATTAATGAGTATGTAAAAGATACGCTTGATTTTAATCTTTATTCGGAACGGATCGAAGAAAGAGAAAAAAGAGAAAGAGAAACAAAACAAGCAATAGAACGTACTCGCCAAAAAAAGGCAGAAGAACAAAGAAAACGGGAAGCACTTCATCCTCAACCAAAATGTCCTACTTGTGGATCAACCGACATAAAAAAAATACATTCTGTTGCAAAAGCAGCAGGAGCAGTTGGATTTGGACTTTTTAGCAAAACAGCACGTAGCCAATTCCAATGTAAAAATTGTGGATATAAGTGGTAGTGAAAGTCGAGAAGGAGGGGACTCTTTTCTCCTTCTCGACCAAGTTAATTATTTGTTTTGTAATCCAAACGTTCCATTAGGTAAATCTTGATAATTTTTAAAGTATTTTTTAATATCTTTCGTTTTCATCAAAATATAAGAATTTATACGCTTATTTCTTCGTTCTGAAATATATACCTTGTTCCACAATTCTAATAGACTTTTTAATTCTTCTTGGAAAGCATCCCCTTCTTCCATATCAATCTCGTATTTTGCTATTGTTGTGTTCAGAGCATTCCTATTTACATATACCAATGTATTATCATCGAGATTTTTTAGATGTTTTGAATTTAAATATTTCATGAGATGTCCTCCTTTATAAAATCTTCCATCTTAATTTTAAATAAATCAACGTAATCATAGATTAAACCAAAGATAAATGTTTGAATATTCAAGTAATTCAATATATCTAATAAGTTGGAGTCTATATTACACTTGATTGATAACGCAGCAGCTAAATACGGACGTAAATATTCTTTCCCCTCTCGTTTGTATCTATAAGTGTTTATAGCGCTATTCGGAGCCATTGTAATAAAGTTATCATATTTTTCGTTTAATTTTGATAATGGATTGTATTCTTTGTTATGTGAATAGACAAAGGAACAGTTGTTGTCAAACGCTAACTTAATCATACTATCATAATTAATATCTCGAATCGAAGGTAAAATATGTTCAGCATTTGCTTGACAAAGCGTGATATAAAGTTCATTTTCTTCTTTCCCCATATTCGCATCCACCTTAATTCGATAATTTTTGCGTATATGTAACCGAATGTAATCTATACCAGGAAAGGCATCTTTAAAACTCGTCACTATTATTCCACATAATTCTCGTAAATATGATAAAAAGTTTTCATAGATAATTTTCCTGTCTCTTATACACATCTCCGAGCCCACGAGACATGCGCAGATCTC
>OWIK01000171.1_pt1 | contig 26085 bp, 21 predicted proteins | sample 1732691 | NCBI WGS metagenome assembly OWIK01 (sample SAMN05065743, study PRJEB22554) | human gut metagenome | biome: ENVO:2100002; feature: ENVO:00000062; material: ENVO:00002003 | host: Homo sapiens | place: USA | reverse complement strand
CGTCACGATCACATTTATTAATGCAGAATACATCCCCGATTTCAAGGATGCCTGCTTTAATAGCCTGAATATCGTCACCCAGTCCGGGTACGAGCACAACAAGTGTTGTATCCGCATTCTTTACGATATCTACTTCTGATTGCCCTACGCCTACTGTCTCGATGAATATAACATCAAGCCCGAAAGCATCCATCAGTTTGACTGCATCAGCAGTCTTCCTGGACAAACCCCCAAGACTGCCGCGAGTACCCATACTGCGGATATATACACCTTCATCCAGTGTAAGGTCATTCATTCTGATACGGTCGCCAAGAATAGCACCGCCGGAGAATGGAGAGGTTGGATCAATAGCTACGATACCAACTGTTTTGCCCTGTTTTCTGTATTGCTTAATCAGCGCGTCTGAAAGTGTGCTCTTACCCGCACCGGGTGCACCTGTAATTCCGATGACCTGTGCGCGACCGGTATGGTGATAGATATCTTTCATGATATCTTCCCAGCCGTCACGTTCGTCTTCAACGATGGTGATTGCTCTCGCTAAGGCACGTTTGGATCCATCCCAAAAATTTTTCATTGAGAATCCCATTGATACACCGCCTTTCGAAAGAGTGAATATAGTGGCAGCGGGGCCACATAATGCAGCCCCGTGCAACTATAGAGCTTTTGTTAATCAGTATTGATTATACGTTAGCTTTGATAAAGTCGATAATTTCCTTGGTCGGAGTTCCGGGTGTAAAGATTGCTTTTACACCGGCTTCTTTAAGACCGGGGATATCACCAGCAGGAATTACACCGCCGCCGATTACAAGAACATCTTCCATTCCTCTTGCCTTCAGTGCTTCTACGACTTCCGGGAAAAGGGTGTTATGAGCACCGGACAAAAGGCTCAGTGCTACTACGTTAACGTCTTCCGCATCAGCTGCTTCCACAATCTGCGGAACAGTCTGGCGAAGACCTGTGTAAATAACTTCCATACCTGCATCGCGAAGTGCACGAGCTACTACTTTTGCACCGCGGTCATGTCCATCGAGGCCCGGTTTTGCAACAAGAACTCTGATACGTTTATCTGCCATAGTTATATACCTCCAGAAATATTTTAGTTAGGATTAAAGAGTGTTGTGTGCTTTGTATTCGCCGAATACTTTACGGAGAACTCCGCAAATTTCGCCGAGTGAGCAGTAAGCACGTACGCAGTCAAGGATAACCGGCATAAGGTTTACGGATTCATCAGCAGCAGCTACTTCGAGCTTCTTCAGTTCTTCCTGAACCTTTGCGTTATCACGTTCTGCCTTAACTTTAGCCAGCTTGTTCTTCTGGAATTCGCCTGCCGATGCATCAACCTTCAGGAGGCCTTCAACCGGAGCTTCTTCCATGGTGAACTTGTTGACGCCGACAATTGTCTTTTCGCCGGATTCAACAGCCATCTGCCAAGCGTAAGCAGATTCCTGGATTTCTTTCTGGATATAACCTTTGTCAATAGCTTCTACTGCGCCGCCCATTTCGTCAATCTTGCGGATGTATTCTCTTGCTTCCGCTTCGATTGCATTGGTCATAGCTTCTACATAGTAAGAGCCGCCGAGCGGGTCAACAACGTCAGCCAGTCCGGATTCGTAAGCAACGATCTGCTGTGTACGCAGAGCTACGGTTACAGATTCGGTTGTCGGCAAAGCGAGAGCTTCGTCGCGGGAGTTGGTGTGCAAGGACTGTGTTCCGCCCATAACTGCTGCTGCTGTCTGAAGAGCAACACGAACGATGTTGTTGTTCGGCTGCTGAGCGGTCAGCATGGAGCCTGCTGTCTGGGTATGAACACGGAGCATCATGGATTTCGGTTTCTGAGCATGGAAACGTTCTTTAAGAATGGATGCCCAGAGACGACGGGATGCACGGAATTTTGCAACTTCTTCAAGTACGTTGTTGTGTGCGTTCCAGAAGAAGGAGAGGCGGCCTGCGAATTCATCGATTTTCAGTCCGGCTTTCAAAGCTGCTTCGATATAAGCGATACCGTCAGCAATGGTGAATGCAATTTCCTGTGCTGCAGTAGAACCTGCTTCACGGATATGGTAGCCGGAAATGGAAATGGTGTTCCACTTCGGTACGTTCTGGGAGCAGTATTCAAAAATGTTGGTAATTAAACGCATGGACGGTTTAACCGGGAAAATATAGGTTCCGCGGGCAGCATATTCTTTCAGAATATCGTTCTGGATGGTGCCGCGAAGCTGATCCGTCGGTACGCCCTGCTTTTCAGCAACCGCAATGTACATAGCAAGCAATACGGATGCCGGTGCATTGATGGTCATGGATGTGGAAACTTTGCCCAAATCAATCTGGTCGAAAAGGATTTCCATATCTTTTAATGTATCGATTGCAACGCCTACCTTACCGATTTCGCCGATGGCCATTTTATCATCAGAGTCATAGCCAATCTGTGTCGGAAGGTCGAATGCGCAGGACAGACCGGATCCGCCGTTTGCAATCAGATAACGATAACGTTTGTTTGATTCTTCAGCTGTAGCGAAGCCTGCGTACATACGCATTGTCCAAAGACGACCACGGTACATTGTCGGCTGAACGCCACGAGTATATGGGTATTCCCCGGGGATGCCAAGGTCTCTTTCATAGTCAAAACCTTCGATATCAAGTGGGGTGTACAGCTTGTTGTGTTTCAGACCAACTCTTTCCGGAGTTTTTGCGTAAGATTTTGCGCAAGCAGCTTCGTATGCTTCAAGTTTGGCTTTCAGGGATTCGTTTGCCATAAGTTCATCTTCCTCCTAAAAATATAAGTAAATGATGGAAGTTTTCATCCTCTTTTCATGAATGACAAGTGGCGACATTTTCTGTTCTTCTCACCTGTAAACTTCCCGGATGATTACCTCCTGTGTGAGGACTCACAAAGTCCCGTAGCTGCAGTGCCGCATTTTTGTCTTGTCACCGCAGCAGGACCTCTTGCGAAATCCATATATGATTCTGCCTTACGGCAGGTATCACCATAGATTATTATATAACACTGATAGTGTTTGTAAAGAAATATACGGGTAATTGCTCAATTATTTCTTAAAAAGCATGGTTCCGTCTTCAGCCAGGCTCTTATGGAAATCAAATGCTTCCGCAAGGAGATGCGGTGTCTGGCTGTTGCCGTTAGCTGCGCATGCTCTTTCGAAGTAGTCCATGAGCTGTGCTCTGTAGTCCGGATGAGCCACATTATTGATAATAAGCTTTGCTCTTTCCTTCGGAGACAGTCCGCGAACGTCTGCAACACCCTGTTCGGAAATAAATACATGGGTATCATGTTCCGTATGATCTACATGGGAGCACATCGGAACAACTGCGGAAATCTTTCCGCCTTTTGCCGTGCTGTGGCAGAAGAAGCAGGAAAGGAATCCGTTACGTGCAAAGTCACCGGATCCGCCAATGCCGTTCATCAGCTTTGTGCCGGATACATGGGTGGAGTTTACATGTCCGTAAACGTCCATTTCCAGAGCGGTGTTCATAGCAATAACACCGATACGGCGTGCTACTTCACCATTATTGGAAATTTCCTGCGGGCGGAGAATAATCTTCTTGCTGTATTTTTCAACATTGTCATAGAAGCGTTTCAATCCGTCCGGGGACGGGGAGAGAGAAGTACCGGAAATCATGTCGATCTTGCCTTCATCAATCAGGTCGAACATGCCGTCCTGGATAACTTCCGTATATACAGTGAGATTCTTGAAATCAGAGTGTACAAGGCCGTTGATAACAGCATTTGCCACGTTACCTACACCGGACTGCAAAGGAAGCAGGTTTTCCGGAAGTCTGCCCTGTTTAACTTCGTTTTTCAGGAAATCAACAAGGTTGTTTCCCATTCTAATAGCATCATCATCAAGCGGTGCGAGCGGGCGGGTTACGTCCGGCAGGTCGCAAGGAACGATAGCCACAATCTTTTCGGGGTCTACCGGAATGTAGGTAGTGCCGATACGGTCACCGGTTTTCTTAATCGGAATCGGTTCACAGAAAGGCGGATTCTTACGCATGTAAATATCTGCCATGCCGTCTAATGCTTTCGGCTGGGTGGTGTTAACTTCTACGATAACTTTCTTTGCCGTATCAACAAATACGGGAGAGTTCCCGATAGCGGTTGTGGGTACAAGACCTACTTTTCCGTTGTCATTTACAATTTTGCAAACTTCAACGACTGCAAAATCCGGACCGGTTACACGTTCACCGTGTACATTGGTGAAGAAACCTGCACGAATCTGCTGTGCCACATGGCTCAGGTGCAAATCGAAGTAGTTGATAGTACCGGCATTGATGGCTTTTCTCAGGTTCGAATTGGTCTGGTAAGGCATACGGTTTCTGATACCGTTTACGGCAACGAGTTCGGTATCAATCTGGGAACCTGTGGAAGCCCCTGTCCATATGTCTACCTGGAATGGAGTTTCTTTCATACGTTCCGCTAATTCATGCATAGTGATTTTCGGATATCCGCAAGGCGTAAATCCGCTGATACCGAGGATATCGCCCGGCTGAATCATTCCTGCTGCCGTTTTAGCATCGCATACCTTTGCAAGAAGGTCTTTGTCCTCAATCCGGCTGAGGAATTCACTATCATTGGTGTCGATCATTACTATCATCCTCCCAAAATAAATAAAATATAAAAGTCCGCGGCTTCTTCATATTATTTATTTTATACCGCAGAACCTCTGGCCCGATAAACCGGTCAAGCATTTTGCTCCTGTCCGCCTGTATTTTCAGGTGCCATAAATTTCTTATGACCATTACCTTTTTAATTATAGCACACTTTTTCAGATCGTGTCGGAATAAACACAGAACTTCTCTCATAAAATCCTTAACAGGTGTTATAAATTTTTCCTATTGGACAAACCGGGATTTTTATGAATAAAGAATATTTTATATTCCTTTTTCGGATTCCCCGGATATTCCTGATATACACAAGGCGGAAAGAAACCAGAAACAGAAAGAAACGGACCGGCTGAAAAGAGGATAATCACTGATACCGTTCACTGCGGCAGATAAGCACAAAAGAATCCCCGATAATCCCAGTATGCGTGGTAAACCTTGCTTTTCTTTCCAAAGTTTCCATGAAATATATCCGTGCCCGAAGAAAAACGCAAAAAAGGAAAGTCCTCCCAAAAGACCGGTTTCTGCCGTGATATGGAGATACATATCATGGGCATGAAAAATAATGACCCCCGGTTCCTGAATGAAAAAATTATACTCCGGATAGGTAAGCCAGTAGCTCCCCCAGCCGATTCCGAGCAGAGGATGTTCTTCAATCATGGCAACCGTACTTTCCCAGAGCGCAAAACGGAGCATTACGGATGTATCTTCCCCCGAGAACAATGAAAGAACCCTTTCCGTGATTTGTCCGTGATAAAAAAACAACACCAAGGGAATCAAAAGAAATATGAAACCGAAACGTTTATCGTAAAAAACGGCAAGTCCCGCCACAACAGCTGCCAGACTGATCCATGCTCCGCGGGAATATGTGAGAGCCAGACAAATCACGAGCGCTGCCAGGAAAATGGCAAGCCCTGCTTTTCTTTTCCTGTTCTCATCAAAAAAGAAAAAGGGAACGGCCGTGCTGATTACCATCAAAATATACGCACCGAAAAGGTTCGGGTTTTCCAAGGTGGAAAACATTCTTCTTTTCAACAGGGGAAAACGCTCGGGGTCAACCCAGGCCTGTGCATTCAGATCATGAGTCATCACACCGATATCGGCATACTGGAAGCACCCCCAAAGAATGACGCAGACCGCACCGGCGAAAAAAACGGCAAGAGCTCTCTTTTTTTCTTCCTCTGTCCGTATGTAAGACAAAACAAGTACATATAAAGCAGCGTACATCAAGGGAAGAAAAAGCCAGTTAAAAAGAGAAAACCCGATATCGACCGATGAAAACACCGACAAAAACGAGCAAATTAAAAATCCTGCAGCCGGCCATTTTAACGGACCGAATACCAGGTCCGTTTTCTTTTGTGAAATCATATGCCCTGCCGATAACAAAATGGCAGGAATGAGAGTTGCATATAATCCCACTGAGGTAAGCGGGAGCAGAAATATCGTAAGATAGAGGAAAATCAAAATATTTTTTTGTGAGCAGACACGGCTCAACGATTCCATAAATCATTCCTCCATCACCTTAATTGTATTTATTATATTAGATTACTTCTTCTTTTGCCACATGCTCTTATTTTTTGCACAATAAAAGCTGCCGTACGCTACAGGTCCGACAGCTCTTATTTATTTTCTTCATGTTTATAATTTTTCCGCAACGGTTATTCTTCCCTGCATATTTCTTCTTCTATGCGGAGAAGGATTTCTTCTTTCCCGAAGCCCGTCAAAGAAGAATAGGGTAGCGGTTCTCTTTCTCCCGGCATAGACTTGCTCAGAAGCTTTAAATTTTTGTTAAGCTCATTCTTCCCCAACTTATCGCATTTCGTTCCGATAATCTGCAGGGACGGTGCCGTCCTTTTCAGCCATTCGTAGGCTTTCATATCAATGGGCAGACCGGGGTGGCGCAAATCGACCAAAAGTCCCACCATCACAAGGTGAGGTGATTTACGGATATAGTCATCAATGAATGCACCCCAGGAGTCACGGTTTTCCTGACTTGTTTTGGCAAAACCGTATCCCGGCAAATCGACAAGAAACCAATCCTGCCGCTCTTCCCCGTCTCCGACATCACGGCGGGACTGGATCGAGTAATAATTGATTGTCCTTGTTTTTCCCGGTTCACGGCTCACATGGGCAAGCTTACGAACTCCGCTCAGCGAATTGATGAGTGATGACTTTCCTACATTGGAACGGCCGATAAAAGCAATTTCTTTTTTACCGCCAAAATCTCCGCGCTTCACCGCCGATCCTGTATAAGCGGCAGAAAATATATGGAATTTTTTTATATCCTTAATTTCGGCCATTTTGTTCTCCTTATTTCAGTAAGGCATGTGCCAGAACATCATCGACATTTTTTACGTAGATAAAGTGCATTTTATCCCGTACGGATTTCGGAATTTCTTCCATATCCTGCTTATTCTTTTCGGGAAGCAATATCTGTTTGATACCGAACTGGCTTGCTGCCAGCACTTTTTCTTTAACTCCGCCGATAGGAAGTACTTCTCCCGTCAAAGTAATTTCTCCCGTCATCGCCGTATCGCCTCTGACTTTTCTTCCCGTATAAGCCGAAGCCATAGCGGTCGCCATCGTGATTCCCGCCGACGGTCCGTCTTTCGGCACAGCCCCTTCGGGAAGGTGGATATGCGTATCCAGGGTTTCATAAAAATTCTCGGTAAGTCCCAGCTCTTTGGCACGGCTGCGGATATAAGTATAGGCCGTTTCTGCCGATTCTTTCATGACATCTCCGAGCTGTCCCGTCAGAATGAGATTTCCCTTGCCCTTGATGGTGATTGCTTCTGTATCGAGAACTTCACCGCCCGCCATCGTCCAGGCAAGTCCGTTGACCCGTCCCACATAAGATTTATGATCCTTGGACAGCGGTAAAAATTTGACCGATCCCAGATAGGTTTCTATGGTTTTTACGGAAAGGGGCGGTATGGTTTCATCTTTTAATACAATTTTCTTACCGGTTTTACGGCAGAGCGAACCGATTGTCCGTTCCAGTTCACGGACCCCGGCCTCCCGTGTATAACTTCTGATAATTTTCCGTATAAGTGCATCGGTGAAACGGATATCCTTGTCTTTAAGTCCGTTTCTTTCTTTTTGACGGGGAATCAGATATTTCTTGGCAATCTGTACCTTTTCGTCATCGGTATAGCCGGACAGTTCAATCAGTTCCATGCGGTCCAAAAGTGCCGGTGGAATGGTGGATACCGTGTTGGCCGTCGCTACAAAAAATACATGGGATAAATCAAAAGGTATATCAATGTAATTATCATGGAATGTTTTATTCTGCTCCGGATCGAGTGCTTCCAGAAGTGCCGATGCAGGATCCCCGCGGAAATCAGAGCCGACTTTATCTATTTCATCTAAAAGAATGAGCGGATTTTTTGTTTTTGCCTGGGCAATGGCACTGATGAAACGGCCGGGCATGGAACCGATATAGGTCCGCCGGTGGCCTCTTATTTCCGCCTCATCGTGAATACCGCCCAAAGAAATACGGGCAAACCGTTTTTCCAGACAATGGGCAATCGACTGGGCAAAACTTGTTTTCCCCACACCGGGAGGCCCGACAAAACAGATAATCGGTGCTTTTGCCTTCGGTGCAAGCACACGGACGGCAAGGTATTCAAGAATCCGTTCTTTAATTTTTTCCAGACCGTAATGGTCTTTATCAAGCATAATTTTTGCTTTTTCCAAATCAAGGGAGTCGCGGCTCTCTTTTTTCCAAGGTAAAGAAAATACCCATTCCAAATAGTTGCGGGCTACCGCAGTTTCTGCCATCATCGGCGGCATCGTCGCCAAATGGTTGATTTCCTTTTCCAGCTTTTTATGAAATTCCTCGGGAATTCCGCTGTTTGCCAACTGCTCTTTATACTCTTCCGCCTCCTGCTCCTGTGACACTTCGTCACCGAGACGGTCATGGATACTTTTAATTTTCTGACGGAGGTAATAATCCCGCTGCTCTTTTTCCATGCGGGTTCTTACCGAGCCTGCAATTTCTGCCTCAAGACGGCCTATCTGTATTTCCTCGTCAAGGTAGCGCTGCACCATGAGAATACGGTTTTGTATGTCTCCTTCTTCAAGTACAGCCTGTCTTTTGGCGGAAGTAAGAGGAATCTGGGTGCAAATGAAATCAGCCATATAACCCGGTTCTTCCGATGCTTTCATCTGTGCCATCTGGTCATCAGGAATATTTTGTTTCGTATTCTGTATCCATTCAAAGAAAGATTTAACCATCGTACGACGGTAAGCCTCTGCACGGAGCGAATCTTCCGGCTCTGTTTCTTTCATATCTTCCACTTCGGCAAAAAGACAGTCCGCTTCCCTGATAACACGCTGCACAGCAACACGAGAAATCCCTTCCGCCTGTATGCGGATCAGTCCGCCCGGAAGCTGGAGCATCTGCTTCACCTTCACGACCGTACCGTAACGGTACAAATCATTTTCTTCCGGTTCTTCAATGCTTCCGTTTTTCTGCATAATCATGGCCAAATATCTTCTGTCCTGACTGGCTTTACGGACAGCCTCAATAGATTCTTTTCTTCCGATATCCAGATTGACCGTCATATGGGGAAATACAATGATATCACGCAAAGCTACTGTCGGTAATGACAGGCTGCGGGATACATGGTCTTCAAGAACTTCACTCATATATAAACCTCCATATATGGTTTTTATACTACTTATCAATATTTCCGGTCCGCTTAAAAACGGACGTCCCGATAAGAAACATTTCCTATTATTGTAACATACCGGAATGCGTTCTGTTTATCAGTTCGCATTTTTTCGATTTAACTATTATATCACAAAAAGAATCTTTCTATTTCCCACACAAAAAGCACCCCTTAAGGTGCTTTTCTTTTACTGCTTTTTTGTTTTTTTCTTTTCAGTACCGGCTGTGTTCCGTTTAAGATATTATCTTCCGTAACGGTACAGGATTCCACATCTTTCATACCCGGAATCTCATACATCACTTTTGTCATAATTTTTTCGATGATAGCTCTTAAACCGCGGGCGCCTGTATTTCTTTCGATAGCTTTCTTTGCAATGGCATGAATAGCGGCATCTTCAAAAATCAATTCCACGTGATCCATACCGAGAAGTTTCTGGTACTGGCGGATCAGTGCATTTTTCGGCTCCGATAAGATACGGACCAAAGCGTCTTCATTCAAGGGGTGAAGGGCCACAATGACAGGAAGACGACCGATAAATTCAGGAATAAGTCCGAACTTCAACAAATCTTCGGGCTGTACTTCTTCCAAAATTTTTGCCACATCTTTTTCTTCCGATTTTTTAATATCCGCACCAAATCCGATGGTACTCTTTGTAGTACGCCGGGCGATAACTTTATCGACACCGGCAAAAGCTCCGCCGCAAATGAAAAGAATGTTGGACGTATTAATCTGGAGCATTTCCTGATTGGGATGTTTCCGTCCTCCCTGGGGTGGTACACTGGCTACCGTTCCTTCCAGAATTTTCAGTAAAGCCTGCTGCACACCCTCACCGGATACATCACGGGTAATGGACGGATTTTCCGATTTTTTGGCAATCTTGTCGATTTCATCAATATAGACAATTCCCCGTTCTGCTCTTTCAAGGTCATAATCGGCAGCCTGAATCAGGCGGAGTAAAATGTTCTCTACATCCTCGCCTACGTAGCCGGCCTCCGTCAAGGTCGTCGCATCAGAAATAGCAAAGGGAACATCGAGAAAACGGGCCAGTGTTTGGGCAAGAAGTGTTTTTCCGCTCCCTGTCGGTCCGAGCATAATGATATTTGATTTCTGTAATTCTACATCATCTTCATCGCTCTCGTACTGAATCCGCTTGTAGTGGTTGTATACCGCTACCGACAGTGCCACCTTGGCTTCGTCTTGTTCTATGACATACTGGTCTATATATTCTTTGATTTCCTCCGGAGTGGGAAGTTCGAAATGCGGTACCGACTTCTTTTTCTGCTGCCGCGTTTCCTCTGTCAGAATATTTTGGCAGACCTCTATACACTCATTGCAGATGTAGACCCCCGGTCCTGCAATCAGCTTTTCCACCTCTTCGCCGGACCGTCCGCAAAAGCTGCAAACTGCCGACTTGTCATCTTTATTATTCAAGGGTCCTCCTTATTTTTTCTCTATCTCCCGGAGTTCGTTTCTGGTGAGAATTTTATCAATAATTCCATATTTCAGTGCCATTTCTGCAGTCATGAAGTTATCTCTTTCCGTATCCTGCATGACTGTTTCCAGCGACTGTCCGCTGTGGCTTGCAATAATTCCGTTCAGTTCTTTTCTGAGACGGATAATTTCTTTTGCATGAATTTCAATATCCGTCGCCTGTCCCTGGGCTCCGCCGAGAGGCTGGTGAATCATGATGCTCGAATGAGGCAGGGCATAGCGTTTCCCTTTCGCCCCCGATGTCAGAAGCACTGCCGCCATAGAAGCACAGGAACCGATACAAATCGTCGATACTTCCGGACGAATATACTGCATCGTATCATAAATGGCAAGACCGGCCGTAACAACGCCGCCCGGGCTGTTAATGTAAAAATGGATATCCTTATCCGGATCTTCCGCTTCCAGGAAAAGAAGTTGGGCAATAATGACATTGGCCGTGTGGTCATCTACAGGACCGTCAAGGAATATAATTCTGTCTTTTAATAAACGGGAATAAATATCATAAGATCTTTCTCCGTGGGAAGTCTGTTCGACTACAATCGGTACATAGGACATAGTAGCACCCTTTCTTTCAACTAAAATCTATTTTTTAATTGTATCATAATATAACGTTTGGGAAAAGAACAGAAAGAGGCATCGGAAATATCCGCGCCTCTTTTACTCTGTAAATATTTTCACAACTATGAAATTACAGTCCCTGTCTTTTTACGGGATTATTTGCCTGCTTCTGCCGCTTCAATAGTAGCAATGATGTCTGCCTTTTTGGCACGGGAATCAAGAGCGATTCCTTTTTCTTCCGCATAAGCCTTTAATTCTTTCACAGTCATGGAAGACCATTCGGTTTTAGCTTCTTTTTTGGTTTCCTTTGCAGGAGCTTTTTCTTTCTTTTCAGCCTTTTCTTCTTTTGCTTCTTCTCTGACGGCAGCACCGTAGATGAAAGCAGCCGCTTTCTTGCGGAGTACCGATGTGTAAAGCATATTAATGCGGTTTTCTTCTTTAATAATCTTTACCACATCTTTCGGGTCTGCATTAAACTGGCGGGACATGCTCATGATTTCCATATTCAGGTCCTGGTTATTGACTTCCAGTTTTTCTTTGTCGGCAATAGCGCCGAGAATCAGTCCTTCACGAACCTGTTCTTCTGCCATCTGGTCATAGCTCTGGCGGAAATCTTCTTCCGTCTTGCCGATATTTTTCAGATAATCTTCAAATTTCATATCCTGGGCATCAAGATTCAGCTTTACTTCCTGAACGATTTCATCAATGCGCTGATCAATCATTTCCTTAGGAATATCTACTTCGGAATTCTTGACAGCCTGCTGAACAAGCGCGCGGTTGTAAGCATCTTCTGCCTGCTGGATAGCCTGGAGCTGCATTTGCTGTTTGAGGCTCGATTTCAATTCTTCCAGTGTTTCATAACGGCTGACGGATTTTGCAAAAGCATCGTCAATCACCGGAACCGTTTTACGTTTTACATCATTGATATGTACAGAGAATTCGGATGCTTTCCCTGCCAGAGCTTCTACGCCGTAGTTTTCAGGGAAAGAAACCTTAACTGTCACATCGTCGCCTGCTTTATGTCCTTCCAGCTGGTCTTCAAACCCGGGGATAAAGCTGTGAGAGCCGATTTCGAGGGGATACGTTTTCCCTTCTCCGCCTTCAAATGCTTTTCCGTCAACATATCCTTTGAAGTCGATGACTGCAATATCGCCTTTTTTGAGGACAGCGCCGTCTTCCGCTTTTTCCAGTCTTGCATTTTGCTGGGCTGCCTGTGTAATCTGTGCCATCACCTGTTCATCGGTGATTTCGGGATTTACATGACGGGCAGAAAGGCCTTTATATTCGCCGAGCTTAACTTCCGGCTGTTTAACAAAGGTGGCAGTAAAAGCAGCGCCCTCTTCTTCAGAGAAACGGTCCTGCTTGATTTCAGGAGTGGTTACAGGAATAAGCTTTTCCTGGGCAAGGGCATCATTCAATGCTTGATTGATAACGATATCCTGTGCTTCACCGGAAACAGCATCCTTACCGAAATGCATTTCAAGAATACGGCGGCTTGCTTTTCCTTTGCGGAAACCGGGAATTCTCACCTGGTTAGCAATACGGGAAACAGCCTGTTTAAAGCCTTTAGCCACAACTTCAGCCGGTACTTCAATCGTAAGCTGTACCTTGTGCTGATCCAACGCCTCTGTTTTTACGTTCATAAAAAATAATCCTCCCTTAAACCGGTAATCCCGGTCAAATGATACCGATTTTTATAAGTATATAAATCGCAAGATATATTATACTACAGGTTTTAATAAATCACAAATCATAAAATTTCTTTAATTTGTCATTTTATTTTTCTTTATTTTATCTTATTTTTTTGTCAGCGTAACTTTTTTACCCGGCCGCCCTGTACTTCCTGGACATCAAAAATGGAGAGAAATGCATTTTCATCAATTTCATAAACCACATTTTTCATCTTTGTCACTTCCAGACGGGAAATGACGGTATAAAGCACATCCTTATCATCATTCAGGAAACCTCCCCGCCCGCGGAGTTTGGTGACCGAATGGTGCATGTCATGGAGAATCGCATGTGTCACTTCATCATATTTTGTGGTAACAATGAATACCCCTTTCGATGAATCGAGGCCTGTAGAAACGGCATCCATCATGCGGGAACAAATAAAGTAGGTAATAAGGGAGTACATGGCACTGTTCCAGTTGAAAACAAATCCTGCACTTCCCAGAATAAACAAATTGAAGAACAACACGATTTCACCGATGGAAAAGGCAGAGCGGCGATCGAAATAAATGGCCACAATTTCCGTACCGTCAAGAGAGCCGCCGCTTTTAATGACCAGTCCGATACCAAGTCCGATCAGAATTCCCCCGAAAATCGTAGAGAGAAAAGGATCGGTGGTAACCGGCTCCATCTGTTCGAAAATATGACTCCAAAAGGATAATACCAAAATCGCAAACATGGAACATGCTGCCAGCCGTTTTCCGAGTTGGCGGTAGCCTAAAATAAAAAACGGGATATTTAGAGCCACGATAAGAACGCTGAACGGAATCCCGAAAAGCTCTGAAAGAAGCAAAGAAATACCGGTCACGCCGCCGTCGATGATATTATTGGGCACTAAAAATAAATTCAGCCCGAAAGAATAAATCATGGACCCGATTAAAAGACCTACCATCAGTTTCAATTCATGGAGTACGTCGATTTTACGACCGAAGATAACCAAAATATCTCCTCTTTCCGTATAAAAAAAGGCCGCAGCAGAAACTGCGGCATATATGGCGGAAGGGATGGGATTCGAACCCATGAACCCCTCACGAGGTTAACGGTTTTCAAGACCGCCTCCTTCAACCGCTCGGACACCCTTCCATAACGTTACTTATTTTAACGAAAGTTCAATCTCTTGTCAATCAATATAATATTACATGTAGATTTTATCGGCGTTTTCATGCCCTATGTATTCTCAATTGACCTATTTTCCTCATAGTTTTTTGTGTTTAGAATTTTCCTGTTACAATTTTGTTACTCTCATGTCATGGATAAATCACCCGTGCTTACTTCCGCGTTTTCTGGAAGAAAATTATCTTTCCCAACATGTTGGGAAAACCCAAATTTCAGGTTTCAGGTTTCTTATTTTCCACACGATGATATTTACCCCTTACCTAAACTTTTAGCACCTTGATAAAACTGTATCTTTTATGCAAAATCTATGAATTATTCACACCCCATATTTTTTATAAAAAAGTTCCCTCATTTATTCAAAAATAAGGGCTTTTTTAACATATTTATACATTTATCAATTGTTTTATGCAATTTAGGTTAGCATAACTTCCGATAATTTAATCTTATCGGAATGAAACTTATGTTCGGTTGTGAACATCTTTTCTTGTCTGTAATTACTGTATTTTATAGTATTGTATCACATACCGGGGCGGTTAGCACTCATTTAATATATACCCACGGGAATAAGCCCAATGGGCGGTAAATTCGTTGCTTTTCATATAAGAAAAGAAGAATACTATTCCGTCGATACGACAAAAGTAACCCTAAAATTTTGAAACATACCCCCCTATTCTTGAAAGGAAAGACAATATAAAACGGGGCTTTTTAACCCCGTCTTATATCGGTTATTTTTTTGGATTGTTAAATATAAGCAGTCGTTTATACTTCTTTTCTTTGATGTATCCTGCAATAATGTCGGGTATTTCTTTTTTCATTCTTTCTCTGTCAATCATTCTATAAACAGTTTCTTTATATGAAATAATATACTCATCGGTTTTTAGCTTGTCTATCTGTTCTCGGTCTAAAATCTCTGCTATTATTGCCTTTTCTTTCTCTAATTCTGCTTGTATCTCGTTTCTCTTTTTGTATAGTTCAGTTATTTTTTTTGCTTGTAAAGCTATTTTATTCCTCTCTAAAATGTTCATTGTCTTTACTCCTATTATCTTATAAGCCTTATGCAATAACATCATCATAATCAGACAATGCTTGTATATATCCTTTAGTAAATGCCTTTATTACAATTTTGTAGGTATCAAAATATATTTTGTCCTCTTGTTCTTGAATAGACTTGCCTTGTATAGATTTAATAATTTCTTCCCCGGCTTCGTTGCATAATCGGTTAAATTCTGTATCTTCTTCCATATCTGTTAGTACGTCTATTCGCTGATTGATTCTGCCTAATAGATATATTGGCACTTCTTTTAACGGATCTAATTCCTTGGCTTTTGCTATTTCTATGAGTTTTTCTACTCCTATATGCTCAATCTTCTCTATAGATGTCATGATAATTTGCTCCTTTTCTTTAATTCGTGTACGTGAGGTGTATGTGAGTTTTTTATATTTTGATGTCACCTACACGCTATTTTTTTAGTGTTTATCGGACTTCCACACGGGAAAGTGTTGGTGTGTATGTAAAATCACTCAACATTTTCTATAACAATATATATGTATATATACGTATATATAATGTATTTTTTTATATTTTTTATAAGAATTTACCTACACCACCTACACCAATCACCTACAACACTCGGTAAAATCTAACTTTATTGAGTGTATGTGGTGCTGTTTTTCATATACACTTTACCTACACCACCTACACCAATCAATTAAACATATTCTGTCTATTTATCCGCCGGATAAGAAAGGGGCGGTACGAAATATTTAACTCCTTTATTGAGCCTTTGTTTCTTAATAGGTTGTGAGCCATTGTTCATTAGCTTTGTTAATGCTATTCCTAATGCTTTATTGTGGTTCTTGCTATCTCTAATGCCATATAGGTGTTCAGATATTTTGCTTAAATTTATCCATTCCCATTCTTGTGTCGGTATCTCCCAATTCATTTTGTCTATTAATAATATTTCCTCGTCTGATTGTTCTGCATAATATATATTGTGATGTTCTAACTGTTCTATTTCTTCATCTGTTAAATAATGTGGCTGATTTTCAATGTATAGTTTCATTGCTTGTCCCCATAACCGCTCTAAACCTATTTGTCTGATTCTCTCAAAATCAAACCCATTCACGGCTATAACCCAATACCGCCGGTTACCTGTACCGTCTTTTAAAAAATCATCATCGTTTACCGTTCCCATATATACAGTTCTTCTCGGTACGATATTATATGATTTCCCATAAGGCACTCTGTAATGATCTGTTCCTTGTGTTATAAAGCTTTTTAGCTTATCTACCTGCTTTGCTTTCATGGTTTCCCCAAATTCACCTAATTCTACTATCCATGCACTTGTGGCAATTATCATGCTATCTTTATTGCTCGTATCAATGGATATGCCGTCTGCTCCCCATTCTTGATTAGGTAATATTTGATATAAAAACCTTGTTTTACCAATTCCCTGCTTACCCTTGAAAATAAGTACTCCTTGTGCTGTTTTATCACCATTATCGTTAAATGCCATGACCACGGCTGATATAAGCCACTTTTCAAACAGTGTGTAACAAAACTCCTTATCTTGGTTACTTCTTGGGTCTAACAGAATACATTCAAATAGTTCACGTATTGGCTCTGTATCATTGCTTGCTGAAGCTAAATAAGTAGTATATGCGTCACGTAAATAATCACATACCGGATTAAATTTATTTTGCTCAGCTATTGCATTTAGTGACCTATCTAAATCTCTCTCACTGACAAAAAAGCTATTCCTGTGGGCTATATCCTTTATGAGCTTAGCGACTGTATCATTAGGGTACATTTCCCACGTTATCCCCTTTGGCACATATTTATACTCTGCCTTTTTAGTAATATCGTTGTATTCTAAAATAAACCCCATACGTTTTAGTAAATAAGCAACATTGCCTGTATCTGCCGTGCTTATCTTTATATCGTTTTTCTTTGTTACATAAAACGCCGGATATTCAAGATTAGTAAATTCATAGGCTTTCGGTATAGCAATGCTTCCCTTTTCCTTTTGCCTTAATGCGTCTGGTAAACGTTTATTAAAGTTTCTCCTTTCTTGCTTCTTTTTTTCATGTTCTTTGTACAGTTCTTCTGCTTTCTCCTCTTGTTCTTTTTCGTGTGGACTTTTATAAGACGGGTCATAATATTTTGTGGTTGTTCTTATTGCTTCATTTATCGTGTCCGTTCTATAATCTTCACGGGTTTTCCATTTATCCCTTTTCGCTAATGCTGATTTATTAAAAAGAAACTCCATTCTTTTGGCGTTTCCCCGTGTGTAAAAACATAGTATGTTCATTAGTGCTAAATCTGCACGGGATTGGTCATCTTCTCCTGATTCTTTTTTGTACTCTGATATGTCACCATAAAAAAACAATTTCTTGAATTTATCGCCGTTTTTGGCGTTACTCATTATGCTTATTAATTTATTATCATCTATACTTGGTATTTCAGTATCTATACTTAGTGGTTCAGTCTTTTTAATTTCTCCCTTTGGTCTTTCTTTATCCTGTAACTCTGACCGGTACAAGTCATGAAATTCACTCCCCACTATGGATATATCTTTATGATCGTTATATATATGCCCTGTCATCGTCATATACCGTTTTTCCTTGTATATTTCTATCCGCCTATTTCTTTTCTTTTCTAGTATTACTTCGTTCTTATCATCTCTTAGAAAGATATGAATACCTGTACCAGACGGGCTAATTTCTGTATAACTGTTTAGGTCATTTATTATCTTTTCTGCCCATTCATTTACTATCCCGTCATCATTTATGCAATGGTCTATATCAATAACTACATAAGGGGAATTTGATAAATTAAACCCTATTCCTGCATATTTACCGGAATTTGATTTGTATGATTCTAAAGCTGTTTTAAAATCTGTCCATGTTTCAGGATTATTAGAAAGTGCATGCCTGTCGGAATTAGGAATATAAGACACTTTAGCCATTTGCCCGTGTTCTCTTTTCTCCTTTTTCCACACCACCCAATTATTTAGGGCTGTCATTTCCGGCGGTATATTAGTATCTATAACCGGTAGTATATTCATTATTCAGTTCCCCCATAAGTCTTAAATTCATAAAATGCCCTCGGTACTTTTCCACTTAGAGTTATTTTCCCCATTTGATCTAATTCAACATTCAATTTTCTGATGATTTCATATGCCTTGCTTTTTGAAATATCACATTCGCTTGCTATTTCCTTTGCTGTAATATATCGGCTTTTCATGGTATAATTACATACAGAAAGGTCTTGATTCTCGGTCAACACTCTTTCGCTTGCCCTTGTGGATATGCCAGTATCTACAGGGGCTTTTAACGTGCTTCTTAACATTTTTATTCACTCCTTTGTTTTACAATCTCTGCCGGGTCAACATCTAAAACGTTAGCAATCACCCCAATTGTTTGAGGGTTTAACTCTCTGTTAGGTTTAAAATAGCCAAAAATAGAAACTTCTGATAAATTCATAGCCTTAGCTAAATCTCTCTTGCTTAGCTGTTTTCTTGCCATTGCTAACTCTGTTTTCGCTTTATCAAGTAACATATCAATCACCACCTTTACAAATAACATTAAGGATCACAACGTTAATGTACTATTGTCATATTGACCACTTTTTAATAGAATAATGGTCATTTCTCCCCTTTACCAAAATAATACATGTTCATGAGATTTAAGTCAATAGCTATAATATATTCAATGTATAGCTAAAACAAATATTTTCTATTGACAATATATGAGCTTTGAATATATCATAAAAGCGAAAAAGAAAGGCGTGATAAAATGAAATTCTCTGAAAATTTAAAGAAATATCGTGAAAAAATGGGCTTTAAGTCGGCTAAAGAATTTGCAAAAGTATTAGATATTGAGTATTCCACTTACATGGGCTATGAAAATAGACGGCGTGAACCCCGTTATGAAATATTGATGAAAATAGCTGACGTTTTAAATGTGTCAATAGATGACCTTTTAGGTCGCACTTTGACCATTGATAAAGTGTTATTCACTCTTGACTCTTTAGGATTTGCACCCATTTATGTAGATAGTATAAAAGGATATAACGTTAATATCGCTCTCAAGCCTATTCTATTAGAAGAAGATTTGATTTACTTTGACCAGTCCACATTCACTGAAGATGAATTACTAGCGGTTTATTCTTATGCCGTATCATTGACTGAAAAAAATATAGAGGATACAAGAAAGCAATTATTATCCTCATCTATTGAAAAAGCTTTTAACTTTTTAGACAAGCGGAAGCCGAAAGATAATCATTTTATAGATTGGGATGACCCTATAGACGCTACATTTAAACCCATTAAAACGGATACCGCCGGAATAAATATATTACTCGGTAAAAAAGATATTCAGAATAAAAAATAAGCCCTGCTAGTGGGCTTTTTATTCATACTTGCTCTATATTACCCTTTTAAAGGGCTTTGATTAGCTTCATGACAAATTACTCATATACACATTCTAAAAGGGCTAAAAATGCCATTAAATTCACTATAGTTTATAGCTTTAAACAAAATATCCACGAAAGGGGGATCATATGTCTACCGGAAAGACAAAAAACGGCACATGGTATGCAAGTGTTCGTTATACAGATTGGACTGGAAAAAGAGTACAGAAGAAAAAATCTGGTTTCAAGTTAGAAAGAGAAGCCAAACAATGGGAAAAAGAATTTTTAGCCAAACAAACCTTATCCCCGGATATGACTTTTCAGTCACTCTATGAGCTTTATATTGATGATTGCAAGCAACGACTAAAGCCCACAACGTTATATACAAAGCAAGGCGTATTTAAAAATAGAATATTACCTTATTTTAAGGATAGAAAGATAAATGAAATAAAACCGGTAGATATTCGCAATTGGCAAAATGCAATAATGACACCCCATAACGGTAAAAAATTTGTCCCTACTTATCTACGGGTACTTAATCAATCTCTTTCAACTATTTTTAATTTTGCCATTAAGTACTATGGGTTACAGAAAAACCCTGTCCGTATTGCAGGTACTATCGGTAAGCCTAAACGGGATTCTATGCAATTTTGGACTGTACAGGAATTTAACACGTTTAAAAATGCTCTTTCCCCACAAAGTACGGCTTATCTCATTTTTACCTTATTATTCTATACGGGTATGAGAATAGGTGAATTACGTGCCCTTACTTTTGCTGACATAGATGAAACCGCTAAAACAATACGAATTAATAAAACCTATGCACGTATAAACCGGACAGATTACATTCAATCCCCTAAAACCGCTAAAAGTAATAGGACAATTCCTATCCCCCCATTCCTTGTGGACATGATAAAAGAATACAAAAAAACACTTTACAAACCTAAAAATAATGAGCGGATATTTGAATTTAGTAAAACATGGTTAAATAAGACTATGAAAAATGCTTGTTTAAAAGCCGGCGTGAAAAAGATTCGTATACATGATCTTAGACATTCCCACGCTTCGTTATTAATTGATATGGGCTTTTCTCCCTTACTTATCCGTGAACGTTTAGGACATGAGGACATACAAACAACGTTAAATACATACTCACATTTATACCCTAATAAACAAGATGTAATGATAGCTAAATTAGAAGCCTTAAGCCATGAGGGAAAATACCCGGAACAATAAATTGTTACATTTTTGTTACACTCTCAATTAAAAAAACACGTACTTATACTGTATTTTCTGTATAAATACGTGTTTTTGTTCTAATATCTTGTCAATGAGAACGATTTTATTCATTTTTATTTTCGTATATATGAATGATTTTTATTAGCCGTTCTGAAAATTCCGTTGTATACTAATTGTATATTCATAATTTCAATACATTTTTTATTTTCAAAGAAAGTGAATTATATGGCTTTACTTCAAATTTTATGGAATGATATTTTACCTCTTCTTATTTTTATAGCCGCCGGTTGGTTTTTAGACAGTCGTTTCAAATTGGATTTAAATACTTATACAAAATTAACGACCCGGGCGGTGCTGCCGGTTTTTATTTTTTACAGTATTTACTGCTATGTACCCGATACATCAACGACACTTTTGATTCCTGCCGCCTTGGCTTTATTTTTACTAAACGGCGCCGCCTCATTTTTCTCGGCAAAGCTGCTCGGATTTTCGGGAAATAGCGCCCGTATTTTCCAAGCACTCTCTTCTTTTTCCAATGCAGGACAAATCGGAATTGCTCTCATTCTTATGATTTTTTCCCACGCTCCTTATCTTTCCGGAAAAGAAACGCCTTTTCTCGATGAAGCACGGAGTACCATGATTATTTTGTTGATTCTAATGAATATCGCCGTCAATATTTTCGGTGCTTCTCTTTTAGGGGTAAAGGAATTCTCTTTTTCCCGGCTCGTGAAATTTATGATGTCCATGCCTGCCCTATATGCCGTTATCGCCGCTTTACTGGTCAAGGTCACCGGCGTTTCACTGGAATCTACTTTCCTTTGGCCCGTCTTGGCCCACTTTACAGGCGCTTTCATTATTCTCGTTACCATTACGACCGGTGCCCAGCTTCACCGCTCACCGGCAGGACGTCCCGGACTTCTCACCCTGACGTCTCTTTTCCACCGTCTTATTCTTTCCCCTGTTTTTGCACTTCTTATCATCAAGACGGCCGGTATCTTTACCCCTGTCACTGCCCAAGTGTTTTTCATTTTTTCTGCCATTCCCGCCTCTGTCACCCTCGTCCTTTTTGCCGCGGACTATGATGTTTCCCCCGGACTTGTGGCACGGAGTGTTTTGTACAGCTCGGCGGCCGGTATATTTACAATGGCCTGTATCATACAACTTGCGCAGTATCTCTTTCCGGCGGGGGTGTAACTATGGCATTTTTACAGATTATCACAGATAATATTCTTCCTCTGCTCGTTTTTGTCGCCATCGGCTACCTGATGGATAAGAAATATCATCTCGATGTCGGTTCTCTGACTAAACTCACCTTTTATATCATTTTGCCGTGCTTTATTTTCTACAGTATCAATATTGCAGATATCGATTTCCGTCTTTTCCATGTATTTCTCATCGCTCTTGCTCTCATGGCGGCTTTAGGCATCATCGGCACCGTCATTGCAAAAGTTCTCGGCTGGGATCCTTCCAAACGGGAAGCTTTTAAAAACGGTACCATGTTTTCCAATGCGGGAAATATCGGAATTGCCGTGACCGCCCTCGTATTTTCAAATCCGCCTTACGGACACGGCACGGTGACGCCTTATCTCGCAGAAGCCGCCGCCGTCAGCACCATTGTACTTGTGCAGATGAATATGTTTTTAAACACCTTGGGCCTGTACCAGGCAGGAAAAGGCAGTCTCTCTCCCCATGACGCCCTTATGGTCGTTGCCCATATGCCCGTCATTTATACACTGACCGTCGCTTTCACCGTCAAATACTTCGGTTGGAATATTTCAGATACTTTGATATGGCCCGTTCTTGTCAACTGCTCTTCCGGCTTTATTGCCATCGTCATGATGGCACTGGGTATGCAGATACACCGCTCAACCATTTCATTCAGTGACCCCGCTTCCTGGCTTGCCTGCTTCGTCCGGCTTATTGTCGCTCCTCTTTGTGCCTGGATTCTCCTTCGTCTTTGGGCAGTTTCGGGCGCACCCTTCTCTCCCGTCGCCGCACAGACAATTTTCATCATGTCCTCCGTCCCCGCGCCGGTCAATTCCGTTCTCTACGCCGTAGAATTTCATAACCATGAAAACCTCGCTACGGAAATCGTTATGATGACCACCTTCCTTTCCTGTATCACCATGACGGGCGTGATTTTCCTCGCCAGAATTCTATTCCCTGTCTGATTCATTTTTGCAAAACAAAACTGCGGTGACCGGAATCATCGCAGTTTTATTTTTTTGGAGGCGGTGCCCGGATTCGAACACGGGGATACAGGTCTTGCGGACCTTTGCCTTACCTCTTGGCTACACCGCCATACATATAATGTAATAAGTATATCGCAATTTATCGAAAAAGTAAATCGAAAATACTCTTTTTATTTTTCTGCTTGCGGAAATGCTATAATGAAATGGAATTTTTAAATAACAGATGAGGTGTTTATGAACTTTACCTACGATTTCCCGGTCATCAAAAACAATCCGCAAAAAACGGCATCACATAAAAAGATACGCCGCATCGGACGACTCCGTCTCGGTGATTCTTACAGAAATCTGCGCAGCCGTTTTGAACTCACCCCCGTGAAAATCCCCGAAGACAGCGGCACGGAAGCCTATACTCTTCCTATGGAAAAAGAAATCCTTTTCCACGGCGTCCCCGTCACTGCCGCAGGTGTGAGCATAAAAAATGGGAAAGTCCGGGCCATCCATGCGGATACCGCTGCTTCACCGGACGAAATGAAACGTATCCTTACCGATTTCTACGGCACTCCCGAAAAAAAGAACGCCGCTTATTTTTGGGCCGACACGGTGACAACCGTTTGCATGACCGGAGAAAATCATACCGCCTCTGTCATCATCGCCGATACAGCTTCTCTTTCCGATATAAACGACGAGGAAAATGCTTCGAAAGAAGAGGAACGGCACGGCTTCAAGGGACGGCTTTGGAAAAAATACGGAGATCCTGTCGGACGGGTATCAAGAAAAACCTATATAAAGAGAGCCTCTCTTGTCGGAATTCCCGTGATTGCCATGTTTGCTTTCACATGGATACGGCCGGAACTTTTTATCGGCGACGCCAATTTCTTTATCATCGCATTCATGGTTCTGGGTACGCTCGGATTCGTTTCTCTTATCAGCCTCGCCATCCGCCGTTTGTCGGATATCGGCCTTTCCCACCTGTACTACTGGGGATTCTTTGGACTTCTCTTTATCGGAAACCAGGCAGGCGGAAAAATTTCGGGGAATGAGCTTTTGGCCGCCCGTATCACGGGACTCGTATTCTTTGCGTTTGTGTTTCTTCTTTCTTTTATCCCCGGCGAAAACAAAAAGAATAAATACGGTCCCGTACCTAAAGACTAAAGAGCGTAAAATAAAAAAACTTTTGACTGCCCTTCTTCAACCGGCACAGTCAAAAGTTTTTTTATTTCTCTCCTTGTAAGGAGAATTTTTATTTTGCCCGTACTTTTCCGTCTTTTACCAGAGATTCAAAAACAAGTTTTTCTGCCTCACAGTCGGCAAGAGCACGATGAAAAATTGTGCACGGCAACTGATAATACGCGCAAAGCGCCTGTACCGAATATTTCCCTTCCACGTCTTCCCCGGAAATCACCTCACGGGCCAAAGTATGCGTATCTATATATTCATTGGCAAGCAAAGGCTTTCCCAGAGCCACCAGATTTCTTGCCAGCACAATGAGATCGGAATCAAGACCGTGCCCCATGAGGATATCTTTCCCCAGAAATCCGATAAATGAGGGCAGCACTTCTTCGACAGGCGGTGCATTCTTCACAAGAGCCGGCGTGATACCCGTCATCTCCACCACCCGCCTTTCCATAGCGCCCCGCGGTTTCACAAGCGTGTGATAACGCTCCGTCACTTTTCCTTTTTTCACTCTCATCGCCGCAAGCTCCGTAATATCTGAGTGAATTCCTGTCGTTTCTATATCAAGTATGGTGTATTCTTTTTGAGAAACGGACAATATCCGTTCCCAATCACGGATTTCATGACTGCGGATATCGGCAAACAATGTATTTTTGCTTTTTTTCATTTCTCCCGTCCCTTCTTTTCTTTCTCCCTATGTATTGTATCATCTTCCCGAATCTGTACAAGCCATGAAAAAAATAAGGAACAAAAAAGGACCCCCGGAGGAGTCCTTTTCGATTCTCTTGCACAAGAGATTAGAATGCATAGTTCAAGGATACAGTTGCAAGATCGTCGTATTTTGTATCGTCACCCTTTGCATCTACATCAAATGCATATTCACCGTGGAGACGAACATTCTTGGCAAGAATGACATCGGCATTAATCAGCCAGAAGTCTACTTCTTTATTCTGAATGCTGTTCAGCGGGAATACGGTGTAGGTGCCGTTGCCGCCAATATAAGCGCCGGCTTCTGACTTGACATACTGGCCTGCCACTCTGAAAGAGCCCGGTTTCATCATATCGGTCTGGCCAAGTCCGAGACCTGCTGTCCAGAGATAAGGATGATCTTCTTTTTCCGTATTCTTGTAGAAATCACCGAAGAGGTCGAACTGTTCGCCAACGCCTACCGTGAGTCCTGCACCCCAATAGGTCGCTTTGTTCTTGTCAGCATGAGCGACATCAATATATTCGCCGCTGATGGCTACAGGACCTGCATTGCCGGACAGGCGGGCATACCATGCTTCAGGGTTGGATTTGTCAAACAAATCTGCATTCCAGCCCTGCATACGGCCATAGCCTGCTTCCAAGGTTACTTCTTTCGTTCCCATCATAGCCATAACGCCGTCAAAGTTGTCATCATAGAGAATGCCGGTCTGCCCCAAGGTCAGCGGCGCACGGCCTAAAGTCATGCCGAAGTTATCTCCGAACTGGTGATGTACGAAAATCTGATCCATGGACGTGGAAGCACTTTCGCCGTCCTTGAAGTTCATGTTGCTTACCAGACGACCTTGTACATAGGTGTTGTCATTGACCTGTGCTTTAGCTTTGATTCTCATACGGCCGTCCCAGTTATCTTTGGTTTTGCCGGTAAGTTTTTCGACATCGTTTTCTTTAACCGTAGCATATCCCTGTTTCCAACGCATACGGGCATCACCGGACCAGGAAAGGTTTCCGACTTTCTTTTCCAGCTTGGATACACGGACGCCGAGGTTTGCCAGTTCGTCAGCATATTCGCCTGCGAGTTTTTCGAGCATTGCTCTCTGTTCTGCGTTCAGCTGGTCTTCACGAGCCATCATGCGGGCAACAATCTGTGCCAATTCATAACGGGTGATGTTTCTTTCTC
>OWIK01000162.1_pt1 | contig 26712 bp, 25 predicted proteins | sample 1732691 | NCBI WGS metagenome assembly OWIK01 (sample SAMN05065743, study PRJEB22554) | human gut metagenome | biome: ENVO:2100002; feature: ENVO:00000062; material: ENVO:00002003 | host: Homo sapiens | place: USA | reverse complement strand
TGCGGCACAAATAGCTGTGTGAAAAATAAGCGATCACGCTTATTTTTCACACTAGGCTCTTGTTTCAGTGTAGCATAAAAAAAAGAAAGTGAAAAGCTCTGCATTTTTCATGCAGAGCTTTCACTTTCTTATGAGGGGGGAGATAGTGAGTTGTTCTACTATCTGAAATCTATGATACCCGAAAATTGTGAGCATTTTGTGTACAGTTTCTAAAAAGCTTCTTAAAAGTTATAAACTGCGTCTAAAATCCATTTCGCGTTGTCAAAAAATATCAGCTTTTCGCCACCATCGCGCGACTCTGTTACCGGTACTGCTGCATCACAAGCTGCAGCTTCGTATTTCCCTGCCAGGTATTGACGCCCGGATAATACACGACGTCAAAATACAGAGGACTGCCTTTTCCGCTGTACAGTCCGTCCAGCGCAGTCTGTCCGTATTTTTCTGCCGCATAGGCTTCGAAATTGTCCTTTCCGCCAAAATACATCATCTCCCAGCGTTTTTGCTCGCTGTCCTCCACCGTAAAACGAAGCACATTTCCTGCTTTGCCGAGTGCACGAGCCGAAACAAACTTCAGATCTTTTTGTGCAAATACCGGCTTCGAATTGCCTGTTCCAAAGGGCTCCAGCAATTCCAACTCCTCCACCAGCCTAAACGATACATAGGATACCGGCATTGGAACATCGATATGGATTTTTTCCTGCAGATCGTCCTCCGTCAGCGTACATATTTCATTGATTTTCTGACGGAACGGCTCCACATCCTCTTCCCGCATGGAAAGCCCCGCCGCCATCTTATGCCCGCCATATTTGGTGAAAAAGCTGCTGCATTTCGTCATTTCTTCATAAATATGATAACCTTCAATCGAACGCGCGCTGCCTTTTACGCCCTCTTCGCCTCGGGTCAGCACAAAGGTCGGGCGATAATAGCGTTCCCGGATTCTTCCTGCGATGATACCGGCGATGCTCTCATGGCAGTCCGGCAGGAAAACAACCAGAACACGGTCGTCCTTTAAGGGGCCGGATTCGATCATCTCTACCGCTATCTTGACATATTCCTCTGTCATTTCTTTCCGACTGTCGTTTAACTGCTTCAAAAATGCTGCCTGCGCTACCGCAGCTTCTCTTGTTTTGCTGTCCAAAAGCTCCATCGCGCGCTGCGCGCTGTCCAGACGCCCGGAGGCGTTCAGGCACGGACCGAGCACAAAGCCGATATGAAATGCCCCCAGCTTTCCATCCTGCCAGGGTAAAATCTGGTTGACCTCCATCAGCGCATGCAATCCGACATTCTGCGTCTGTTTCATCAGCTCCAGCCCGTGCCGCACCAAAATCCGGTTTTCCTCCCGCAACGGCATAACGTCGCAAATCGTTGCAAACGCCGCAAATTCCAGCAGTTCATCCAACAGGCTTCTTTTCCCGGATGTTAAATCTGTTGAAATCCCGTCAAAGCCGAACTCTGCAAATAAAAGCTGCATCAGTTTAAATGCAACAACCGCACCACAGATTTCCTGGAACGGATAAGTGTCTCCCGGCTGCTTCGGGTCGATGACCACATCCGCAGGCGGAATTTTATACCGCCGTCTGGATGTCTCTCCTGTTTCCGGATCCGGCTCTGCAAGGGGTTCTTCCTCATATGGAATTTCATGGTGATCCGTAATAATCACAGTCATTCCGTATTTTTTTGCCTGCTCAATCTGTGCATACGCTGCAATGCCGTTATCGCAGGTCAGAATCGTGTCGATCCCATCTGCGTAAGCTTCGTCTACCAGATGTTCGTTTAAACCATAACCATCCTTCATGCGGTGTGGAATCATCGTATCCACCACCGCGCCGCAGGCTTCCAGACCGCGCTTCAAGATATAAGAAGAACAGATGCCGTCCGCATCATAATCTCCGATGACGCGGATCGGCATCTGTCCTTTGATTTTATCTTTCAGCAGTAGCACCGCCTCGCGGCTTCCTTTTAAAAGTGCCGGATCATACAGATCCCGGATCGTGCCGTGGAGATACTTTTCAATTGCTTCATCTCCTTCGATGTCCCGGTTTCGTATGACGCGGGCCAGCACCGGGCTGATGGAAAACCTCTGCCCGATGCCATTAAAATCCGCCTTTTTTGCGGCAACGTACCATTTTGCCATTATTTTGCTGCCTTTTTATCCTTCTCTGCTTTCTTTCCGCCTACTCTGGTGCGCAGCAGATACCAGAACGCGCTCGCCAGGCAGATGGAGGAATAAGTACCGCATGCAATGCCGACCATCAGGGGCAGTGCAAACTCTTTGATACTGGACACGCCCAGGATGTACAGCACTGCAACCATAATAAAGGTCGTCAGGGATGTGAAAATACTTCTGGACAGTGTCTGGGAAATACTGCGGTTTACAATCGCCGCAAGCTCTTCCTTTGTCTTATAAGAGGTCATGTTCTCACGGATACGGTCGAAGATAACGATGGTCGCATTGATCGAATAACCGACAATCGTCAGCATGCATGCAATGAAAGTATTGCCGACAGAAACTCTTGCCGCCGCATAGAACGCAAGTACAACCAGTACGTCGTGTACCAGTGCTGCTACGCTGCTGGCACCGAATCTGACATCCTTGAAGCGGAACCATACATACAGAAGCATCAACACGGTAGATACCACAACCGCAGATACTGCGCCGGTACGCATTTCAGAGCTGATGGTAGAGCTGATGGTCTCTGCTGTGATCTTTTCCGGATCTACACCAAATTCCTCTTCCAGTCTGGAATTTAATTCTTCTCTCTGGGAAACATCCAGCGTTGCAGACTTGAAGATAACCTGATTGGAGCCCTGCACCTTCTGGGTCTGTACGTTTGCATCCTTGCTGATTTCCTCGATGATCGGAACGACCTTTTCATCCAGCTCTTCGATGCTCATATCTTCGTTAAACTCTACACTGGTAGAAGTACCGCCCTTGAACTCCAGGCTGTAGTTTAACGCATCGCCGCCATTGCCTTTATGCACACCCATCGTCACAAAGCCCGCAATGATGACAACTGCAGACAGGATGAAGAAAATCTTCTTTTTGCCCAGGAAATCGATTACCTTTGTCTCTTTTGCACGGCCATAGAATTTCTCATTACGGATACCCATCGCATAAAATGCGTTCAGGATCAGCTTGGTTACAACCAGCGCAGTAAACAGGGAAACGACGATACCGAGTGCCAGGGTCTGGGCAAAGCCCTTGACGGTACCGGTACCCATAAAGTACAGCACTACCGCTGCGATCAGCGTCGTTACGTTGCCGTCGATAATCGCGGACAGCGCTTTCTTAAAACCGATCTGAATCGCAGATTTTACAGTTTTGCCAGTTGCGATTTCTTCCCGGATTCTGGCGAAAATAATAACGTTTGCATCGACTGCCATACCGATCGACAGGATGATACCTGCGATACCGGACAGGGTCAGGGTAACATCAAAGCCATTCAGCAGCAGAACAACCAGCACCGTGTAAATGCACAGTGCGATGGAGCTTGCAACACCGGGAATCCAGTAAACAGCGATCATGAAAACAATAACAATCGCAAGACCAATTGCACCGGCAATCAGGCTCGTACGGACCGCTGCAGATCCGAGCTGTGCGCCTACTACGTTGGAACGCAGCTCCTCCAGTTCCAGCTTCAAACCGCCGATACGGATGGTAGAAGCGAGGTTTTCCGCCTCTTCAAAGGAGCTCATGCCATTGATGACTGCCTTGCCGTCTGTGATCTCCGCCTGTACAGACGGTGCACTGATCACCTGATTGTCATAAACGATGTAAATAACATCATGGTTCGGATATGCTGCCTTTGTCGCATCAGCGAACTTTTTGGTTCCATCTGCAGTCATAGTCAGAGATACAACAGGCTCCTGATTATTCATACTATTGGTCTGATAGGCTGCCTGTGCATCTGCTACATCCGTACCGCTTAATACTTCCTTACCGTCCTTGTCCAGGAAGGTTAAGGAACCGGGCTTACCCAGTTCTTCCAGAATCGCATTTGCGTCAGTTACTCCGGGAATTTCAATATTGATCCGGTCGGAGCCCTCCTGATATACCTGCGCCTCTGTGGAATAATTGTCTACACGCTGCTGGAGCTTATATATGGTATCTGCCATATCCTCCGAGCTGGGTGCTTCGTCTCCCACCACCTGATAGGTGATGCTTACGCCGCCTGCCAGATCAAGTCCCTGCTTAATGTTTGCAGCGGAGCCTGTCTTTGCGCTATCCAGTCCGAATACCGCAGTCCAGGTACCTGCCAGCAGAAACGCGATCACACAGACAAGTGTAATGATGCCTTTCTTCTTGCTCATTTTGCGTACTCCTTATTCTTCTTCGTCGGCCAGTGCCGCTTTTATCATAATCGCGCATTCCACGCGCTTTTTCTGAAGCTCACAGCCAAGCTCGTAGACGTCGTCGATCTTTCCGTGACAATTATAGGAATTGGCAGCACAGCCACCGCTGCAGTAAAATTTTGCAAAACAGCTTCTGCACTTTTCTTTGGCGTAAACATTACAGCATTTGAACTCGTCCACGATGTCAGGACGCACAATGCCTTCGTCCACGTTGCCCATCAGGAACTTCTCGTTGCCGACGAACTGATGGCAGGGATAAAAATCGCCCCAGGGTGTTACCGCCAGATACTCTGTACCCGAGCCGCAGCCGGAAAGGCGCTTTGCCACACACGGGCCGCCGCTTAAATCGATCATAAAGTGGAAGAAGTTGACGCCTCTGCCCTCTTTCTGACGCTTTAACAGCTCGACTGCCAGCTTGTCATATTCCTCAAGCAGCTGCGGAACATCTTCCGGACGCAGCGCATAGGGCTCTTTGGGATCTGTCACAACCGGCTCTACCGAGATCTGTTCAAAACCAAGGTCTGCCAGATGCTTGACATCCTCGGAAAAATCCAGATTATTATGGGTAAAGGTACCGCGTACATAATAATTGGTCTGGTGACGGCTCTCTGCCAGCTTCTGGAACTTCGGTACAATCAGATCATAGCTGCCCTGCCCACCCCTAAACGGGCGCATTCTGTCATGTACCTCTTTCCGGCCGTCGATACTCAAAACGACATTGCTCATCTCTTTATTCAGAAATTCCATAATTTCATCATTTAAAAGCACGCCGTTGGTCGTCAGGGTAAAGCGGAATTTTTTGTTATGAGGCTCCTCCAGGCTTCTGCCATATGCAACCAGATCCTTAACAACCTGCCAGTTCATCAGCGGTTCTCCGCCGAAAAAGTCTACCTCAAGATTTACTCTGCTGCCGGAGTTGGCTACCAGGAAATCCAACGCCTTCTTGCCGACTTCAAAGCTCATCAGCGCTCTTCTGCCATGATATTCGCCCTCTTCTGCAAAGCAGTACTGACAGGCGAGGTTACAGTCATGGGCAATGTGCAGGCACAATGCCTTGACTACAGTCTGGCGCTGTTTGAAATTGCCGATATATTTTTCATAGATGTCTTCTGTAAACAGGACATTATCCTGCGCCAGCTCCAGAATCTCCTCTACTGCCTCACGCACCTCGTCGTGGCTGTAGGTCAGCTTCTGACAGGCTTCCACTGCCGCTGTCACGGTATCCACATCCCGAATGCCGCCGGAAACAAGCTGTTCCGCCAGAGGGATTACATCATAAACCACATCGTCTACAATATGCACGCTGCCGCTGTTGACGTCCATAACGATATTGTAGCCGTTGTTCTTATACTGGTGTATCACTTTCCAAAATCCTTTCGTTTCTCGTATTCCTCTTAAACGCATAATAAGCAGCGATATGCATCGCTGCTTATATCTCGTCGCGTCGTCTGCTTATTTCATCTTCTCGCAGCTCTGATTGCCAACCGTGCAGGATGTCTTACATGCGGACTGGCAGGATGTCTGACACTCGCCGCATCCGCCCTTCTTCATGGATTCCTTCAGGTTTCTTGTTGTTAATGTCTTGATGTGCTTCATCTCACATAACCTCCTTATGTGTCACGCCAAAAAAGGCGCCGTCTTTTCGAAATTTAATTTATTATAGCATAGATTCTTCTATAGGGGAAGTGTTTTTTTTAAAATGAGCTGCAAAGCGGCAGAACTCATGTTACCGTTTACCCGCGCCATTCGCAATACAATAGAATGCACGCTCCGCGAACATTCTATTGTCATGAACCGCGTCTTTGCCCTTCTCCCGGCGTCAGCTGAGCATTCCGCCCAGCATTCCCGCGCCGCTGCAGATCATCAGTGTAGTAAAAAAGTGATTACCGACATCCTGAAGACCGTGATTGACTATCAAAGTCAAAGCTGCCAGCACACAAAAATACAGACTCCCGGTCAAAAGTCCCCATAAAAAACGCCGATCCTGCATTCCTTTTCCGGCAAGCCAACCGGAAAGTCCCGCTGTCACCGCATAAATTACAAGAATTCCGATCGACACTGCCTGTGCGGAAAGCTGCATCCGATACAGCAACAGTGCCAGAAGTAATAACAGCGCCCCAGCCATAAGATACGACACCAACAGGCTTTTTAACAAAACAACCGGCATCCGCGCACCGGTTTGTGAAATTCCGGTTTTCTTTTTTTCCATGGACATGCCTCCTGCTGCATACCGCCTGCCAGACGGCAGACAGTGCTTTGCATTTCTTCATGTCCCATGTATATTCCCCGTCAGCTAAAAACTTTCCGATAAGAGAAGTTTTTTATAAAAACTTCCGGCGTTTCAAGGCTTTCCCGGGCAGTATCCGCACAGAAACCATCACACCTCTTCCGGGCAGCTGCAGGCGGATAAAAAATAATCCTCCAAAACCGGGTATTCACAAAACCTCGATCCCCAACCAGGCCGGTCTGCTTCCTCGACCCTGTTTTGGTTCCAGTCTACCATCAGTGCACGCAAATCTCTCGAAAGCCCGGTTCCGGTCAGCTTGACATAGCTTTCCTTGACTGTCCATTCCCGTAAAAATCGCTCCGTCTCTGCTTCTGACAGGAACAGTTCTTCCTTCTTGTCAAACTGTTTCTTCCAGGCCTCCAGCTGTTCCTGTAGATAAAACTTCTGCAAAACGCTGCGCCGGATCTTTGTTCTTTGCTGAAGATCCACGCCCACCGGGCAGTCAGAAAAAGCGCACACCGCATAATCTCCCGAATGGGAAAGGCTCAAAAATGCCCGTCTCCCATCCTGTATAAAAAGATACGGCTGCCCGTTTTTGGTATAACACACCGGACAGCCGTCAAATCCGTTTCTGCGTTTCGCCTCTTCTGCCAAAAGACCTGCCGTCAGACTTGCCGCACGCTGTTTTGTCTGTCTGCACGACAATGCTTTTTGTCTGCGAACCTCATCCAGCTGTGCGAGCGCCTTTTTCTGCATCGTCTCATCAAGGAGCGGCCGGATATCCGCCAGATAAATTTTTACTTTTCCGTTTTGAACCATCCGGTCGCTCCTTTCTGTCTGCGAAAAGCATCCTGCGGCAAAGTGGAATTTTATCCCCTTCCCTGCCGCTGATAAAAAGCTTTTCGAGCCGCGCTTTACAGCAGATGTGCGCGCAGGTCTTCTGCACTTCTGGAAGAAAGATAAGCCGGAGCGATATCAAATACAGTCTTGCAGCCACTCATGCCCTCTTTGCTCATGCGATAAGCGGCTCTTGCATAAGCTACGATAACAGAACCGGTAAATTCCGGATTGGAATCCAGCTTTAAGTTGTATTCGATCACATGCTTATGCTCGTTGTCCATTCCGGTCACGCCGGTACGAATGACACAGCCACCGTGGGGAAGTCCGCTGTGATCTCTCTTCATCTCTTCCTCAGAAATGAAATGTACGGTTGTATCATAGTCTGCAAAATAGTTCGGCATGGTCTTGATCTCTTCTTCGATCTTTGCAAGATCTGCGCCCTCTTTGGCAACAACGAAGCACTCTCTCGTATGCTTCTGTCTGGTGGTCAGTTCAGGATTTTTGCCGCTTCTGACCGCATCGAGTGCCTCCGGTACCGGAATGGTATACTGTCTGGCATCCTTTACACCCTCAATCCGGCGAACCGCATCGGAATGACCCTGACTGACGCCCTTGCCCCAGAAGGTATAATCCTGTCCTTCCGGCAGAATACAGTTTGCATATAAGCGGTTTAAGGAGAACATTCCAGGATCCCAGCCGCAGGAAATAATGCCGATTTTTCCGCCTTTTTTTGCAGCAGCGTCAACGTCTGCGAAATGCTCCGGGATTCTTGCGTGGGTATCAAAGCTGTCTACAACGTTGTAATCCGCTGCATATTTGGGGGTCTGAGCCGGCAGATCCGTCGCGCTTCCGCCGCAGAGAACCAGCACGTCGATCTGATCCTGCATATGCTCCAGCTCAGAAGCTTCCAGCACCTTTACGCCTGCAGTGCGTATCTTTACGTTTTCCGGATTTCTTCTGGTAAATACTCCGACTAACTCCATATCCTCATTATGGGCGATTGCGCTCTCTACGCCTCTGCCCAGGTTTCCGTATCCTAAAATTCCGATTCTGATGCTCATTTTTTCTCCTTACCCGCTATTATGTCTATGCGATTTTTTTGTCGCGTTTATTTTAGCACAAACCGTTTTCATAGAAAACCTTTTTTTAGACTTTTTCCCCACTAATATAGTCGGAAAGATCCTGCTTTAACTGTTCCCAGGCATCCTCATGCTCCGCATAATACAGCGGACAGAGCTTTCCACCCGCATCATAATGGCGTTTTACATCCGAAACATCCAGATTGTATTCCTCCATCAGCCAGCCCAAAAGCTTTAGCAGGGACTGATAGGTTGCATCCGTAAATTTTCCGTCCTGGTCCAAATAGCAGCATTCAATGGAAATCGAGTGGTCGTTTTCCCCAATCACCGCATATGCCATCTCATTTAACGGAATACACTGGACAATCTCGCCCTCATATCCGATCACAAAATGTGCGGAAGCTGATGTCAGCCCGGTCTGTGCCAGTCCTTCGAAATAGTCCCGGTTCTGCCGTGCAGATGTCCCGGGATTCGCCGTATAATGCACATACAGCTGCGTAACCGTCGAAAGCGCATCCTGCGGTCTGGAGTATGGATTCGGTGTCAGGAGTGCTTCTTCCATCGGCGGTTTCTCGCACTTTTTTTGTTCCAGAATCTGGGTAATCCGGGAAATCGCCCCGGTTTCCGTACTCTGATTCTTCGAAATGCTGACGAATTTCCAAACCGCAAACGCCGCCAGCACTAAAAACAGCAACGCAGCAATATAAACCGCAATGCTTTGCAATTCTTTCTGCAGGCGGGTTCGACGACGGCAGCTCCTTTTCCTGTGCGCAGCAGGCGGTACAGGGCGGCGCCTGGCAGGAGCTTCATATTGTACAGTAGCACGACGGCGGATGGACGGTTCGTACTGCGTAGCGGATGAACGGCGTACCGCCAAGTCGCTGTAGCTCTGGCAATCCCGCGCACGCGCCGTTTTTTGCTCCATACGGTTATCCCAGTCATCGAACAGCGGCCGTTCTTCGCCCCATAAAAGATCCAGTTGTCCTGTTTTTCTGTTCTTCGTATATTTTTTCGTCGTCACCGGGCTATCCCACAATTTCAGCTCCGGTTCCGAATTTCTTTTTTCTTTTGTCATATAAAAAACCGCTCCCTTATATCCTGTCCGGCAGTTTGCCATACTCGTCAGGATATCACAGGGAACGGTTTCTTTTCAGAAAAATTTCCTAAGATTTTCTTAAATCATCCAATACCGTCTCAAACAGGCACGCAGCGCTTTGACGCAATGATTCATGACAACAGAATGCTCGCAGAGCCTGCATTCTATTGTTTCTCGATCGGATTTTTATAAAACTCTACGAAATCCGTGTACCCTTCTTTGGTCAGCTGTTCCTTCTGGAACTTCTTGTTTTTGTTCATGCGCGCAACCAGAATCTGATCGCCGTTCTTTCTCGCTTCCTGCGCCTGTGCGATCACTTCGCAAAGGCGGTCGCCGGATACACCTTTTTCGATCAGGTATGCGATCTTTTTCGGCTGTCCGGGAATCTGGAATCCGTTTTCCATCATCAGCAGGATGATGCGCTCAAAGCCGATGGAAAATCCGCACGCCGGAACGTCTTTTCCGGTAAATTTGCCTACCATCTTGTCGTAACGACCACCGCCTCCGCAGCTTCCGCCAAACTGAGGGATGGCAATTTCGAAAATGGTTCCGGTATAGTAGGACATACCGCGCACCAGAGTCGGATCAAAGGTGATCTCAAATTCAGACGCCTTTGTGGCGCGGACGCTGTCAATGATCTCAGAAAGGTTCTGAGAAACCTCAGGCTCGAGGAAATCCCCCAGCTTTTCTGCCAGCCATGCTACGCTGTTCCCGTTTGCAGTCAGCTCATCAAACAGAGACATATATTTGTCTGCCGCTTCTGCTGCGAAACCACTCTCTACCAGCTCAGCCTTTACACCATCTGCACCGATCTTGTCCATCTTGTCCAGAATGATGAATACCGTATCATAATCCTCTTCTGCAAAGCCGCTGTAGGCTGCCATTGCCTTTAAGATTCTTCTTTCATTGATGCGGATGACGAAATCCTGAAAGCCGAGCTTGCCAAGGGTCGTAGTCGTTGCCAGAATCAGCTCGATCTCCGCCAGATTGGAAGGCTCGCCCAGAATATCAATATCACACTGCATAAACTGACGGTACCGACCTCTCTGCGGACGGTCAGCTCTCCATACATTGCCGATCTGAAGCGCCTTAAACGGGGACGGAAGCTCGTTTGCATGATTTGCATAAAAACGAACCAGCGGAACCGTCAGGTCATAACGCAGACCGCCGTCTACCAGATCCATCTCCTCTTTTGCTTCCGCAAGATTTAATTTCTCGCCGCGTTTTAAAATTTTAAAAATCAGTTTTTCATTTTCGCCACCCTGCTTGCTGTTTAAGTTGCCAATGGATTCCACACAGGGTGTTTCAATAGAAGTAAATCCAAATTTTCCGTAAGTTTCCTTAATCACGTTGATGCAGTAATCCCGCAGCTGCATTTCTGCAGGCAGAATATCTTTCATACCGGTGACAGGCTTTTTATTCAGTGCCATTTTACCGTTCTCCTTTGTTCGCAGTCCTATCGTTTCCGATTTTATACTATTTGAACGTTTTTTACAAGTAATAAATCGCTCCTGTTTCCGCACACAGGCACGCCAGCCGCGCGTTTGCCCGAACCGTACGGTAAGAGCAGCCGCAGTCGATATCATAATACAGACAGTTCTTCTGCGGATCATAATGCTGGTAAACCAGACCGCCGTTATACATCATGTAATCCTTGGACAGCGTCGGCGTATGCCCCGCAACGATCATCCCGTTTTCGATTCCCCCTGCCAGATACGCATCTTCCCGCGCGCGGAGATAAAAATCTTCGACACAGGTATATTTTCCGGTCAGACCAGCTGTCGGGAACTGCTCCAGATATCCGGCATGTACCACTACACATTCCCTCTCCGGCAGGGAAAATCTGCAAAAATAGGGCATTGCTTCCATCCTGACTGCCCACCGCCGCAGATCTGCCATGGAAATACACTGTTCTGTGATCAGCTCCTCCAGCGTCCCATAATGATCGAACACCCGGATTTGCTCTGTCTGTCGGTTATGCTGCTCTATCAGGTTTTTTGTCTCCTGATAGAGATGCTCCAGATCTTTGCTGCTGCTTTCATCGATCACAAGCTGCCGCTTCTCCTGCACTGCCAAAAGCAGCTCCAGATAACATAAAAACTCTTCCTCATGATTGCCGCGCAGCAGCAGGATATTTTGAGGAACCTGCTCCATCCAGCATAGCATTTCATAATTTTGACTTCCACGGTCAATATGGTCTCCCGCCAGGATCAGCTTATCCTGATCCGAAAAGCCGATCTTTGCAAGCATCGCGTTCAGCTCGTCAAAGCAGCCGTGCAGATCGCTCATGATATAGGTATATCCAGCTTCTGTTTTGCCTGTTTTGGGGGACAGCTTTTTGCCTGGTGTCTTTTTTTTGAACCAGCTTGTCCAGTGTTTTAAATTGGTCATATCTCTCTTTCTTGAACTACTTCTCTGCGCAGATCAGATTCTTATAGAATTGCACCGCGCCGGGCAGGCAGTTATATTCCATGCACTCGTTCAGCCCATGCATGCCCTTCATCTGCTCCGGTCCGTAAACCACAGGCGCAAAGCGGATGCAGTTGTCACATACCGGACTATAGAACTGTGCATCGGTAGCCCCGGTCATTACATAAGGGCTGGATGGCAGTCCCGGAAAGGTCTGTGCAATCACCTGCTCCATCAGACGATAGCCCTCACCATGAATATCTACGGGCTTTGTATAGTCATTGGAATGGATAATTTCCGTCTCTAAACCGTATTTGGAAGCCAGATTCCTGATAATTTCAAGACTTTCCTTTTCTCCCTGATGGGGAATAAAACGCATATTGGCTCCAAGGGTTGCTTCCTGCGGAATCACATTATATGCATCGGAACCGGACTGCATGGTAAATGCAATTGTCGTCTGCAGCATAGCTCCTGCCTGTGCGCTGATCTTCGGAAGTACCGCTTTTAAGAGCGGCTTAAACAGCCACATATTTCCAAGCACCAGCTTTAACCCGAAAGAGGCATATGGTGCCAAAGAAGTAAACATGGCAGAAACCTCCGGAAGCATCTTCTTTTGGAACGGTGAATGCTTCTCTACTTCGTTTACAAAAGCACAAAGGCGTGCAATCGGTGTTCCCTTAGACGGCGCGCTGGCGTGTCCTCCATTACTTTTTGCAGTAAACTTCACATCGGCTTTGCCCTTCTCAAAGACACCCACCATTGCAAAGTTTCCAGGAATTCCTCCAACGGGTTCCGTAATGATAGCTCCACCCTCGTCACACAGAAGGAACAGCCGGATTCCTCTTTTCTGCAGTTCCTTTACAAGCTTCGGCGCTCCGTCTCCTGCCCATTCTTCGGTACAGGAGGATGCCAGATACACGTCCGTCGGCGGCACAAAGCCTTCCGCAAGCAGTTCTTCCACGGCCTCCAGAAAAGCCATTACCGTGCACTTCGTATCCGCCGTGCCCCGTCCCCATACCTTACCATCTGCAATATCTCCGGAAAAAGGAGCGTGAATCCACTCTCCCTCTGCCGGAACGACATCCTGATGACTCATCAGAAGGATCGGCTTTTCGGACGATTTTCCCTTCCAATAATATAACAGATTTCCGTCTATTTCGGTTTTCTGAAGCTCTTTATGTACCAACGGGAAAAGCTCCTCTAAAACCTTATGAAATCCGAGATATTTCTCTATTTCCGTCTCTCCGGCATGTGAGGTCGTGTCACACTGTACCATCTTAGAAAGCTTTTCGGCAAGCCGAAGTGCCTCTTTTTCATCTGCATCCGGCTTATAATTCGAAGTTTTCTTCGGCATCAAAAGCGTCCGGACTATTGCAATCAGCAACAATAAAATGATAATCAAAAGGATTCCCAGTAAAACCAATCCTACATATTTCATGATTTTCTCTCCTTCTTACCCTTCTTAAAGAAAATCCACGCTACCAGAATGGCAACTGCACCAGACGGGATAATCATAAAGCTGGTTGATCCGATCAGTCCCGGCGCAAAAATAAACAGCGCACTCATCAACACAAGCGGAAATACGGCTATATGCATATTCTTACGGTAATATTTATATGCCATCGCTCCAAATAACGCCGGAACCACGTTTTCAAACGCCGGCTGCAATACTTCACTCTGTAAAACCGGCTGCAGCGGAACCATTAAAAGGACGCCGACTGCCAAAACCAGAATCGTAACAAGGGATGAGGTTGCAATGGAAATCGTAGAAATGATTTCATTTTCCGGTGTTCCGGTCTTCGCTCCAACCATATCACGCGCATTGACTGCACACGGAATCTTCATATTAATCAGATTACCGGTAATAAATGCAAGGTATCCGCCACCGGAACCCAGCATCGGTGTGTAGATCAAAAACTCTGCCACACTGCTCACCAGCCATACCAGTCCTACGGACAAAAAAGCTCTTGCCACCGCTCCAAGATCCGGATAAGCTCCTAAAATTTTCCCCATCAAAAACGGTGCCCCTACCAGCATAACCAGTGTCACGGCACTTACTACTCTTCCGATTACATGCGTGCGTTTCCGGTATTCTTCCCACGTACTTGTTTTATTTTCTTCCATAATTCTCCTGTCCCTTTCTTAAAATTGTGATCCACTTCTATGTATCTGCTTTTCTTCATCTATCTTATCAGATCAGCCCGACAATCACAGCGGCTGTCATACCGGCAATCATACTTCCCGCAATGGAAAAGCTGTCTACCCAGCCAAGCTTTTTCTTTTCAGACAGAAATACGAAGATTCCCATTACCAGTGCAGAAACCACCATAACCACAAGCGGAATGATATCACCATGAAAGGTAAACAGACCATTTTCAGAAATAAAGCCTCCGATGTAACGGCCAATGTAGGTACTTACAAGTCCAATGAACATTGCCGTCATCGCAAGATCCGCAAAACCAAAACCGGCTGATCCCGACTTGCCGGAAGAAGAATTCTTCGTGAGCTTCTGTGTATACTTCTTATTTAAGAAAATCGACAATACCATGCCCCACATAATACAGATACTCATCAACAGAGCAATCGTAGAAAATGACGTTGCTGTCATTTCAGATGCAGAAAGTGTCGTCATTCCCACCTGTTCCGCTGCTGCCTGCGCTACCTGTGTCTCATAATGAAGCGCTCCAATCACGGAAAGACGAAGCCACGGCCACGGTGTTCCCAGACTTCCGGAAAGTGCAATGACTCCCAGCAAAATTCCAATACTCGGCAGTACCGAAAAGGTTGCACTTGAAATAATGGTCCGTTTCATTTTCGTTTCATCCATTCCCAGTGCCTTGCCCGCCTGATACGCTCTGATGAGGAAAATCACACAGACAACTGCCACAAATGCAATGATGCCGCCACAAATGAGGTACATGGGCACGCTGTTCAACTGATTTAAAATCGTCATAACTCTACACTCCTCTACTTTTATTCATGACTGACAATAGAATGTTCACAGAGCGTGCATTCTATTGTTGATTTGATCTAACTAAGATTATGCCACATCAGCTTCAAAAGTTCCACCCGATCTTTTTCAAAGAAACGAACAAAGGATTAAAATCAGATTGTCATGTCAATCGTTATTTAATCCCTTTTCTCAAAAAGGCAAAAATAGAACGTATAGTTTATTTCCATACGCTCTATCTCACATTTCATATTATTTTTTTCTTCCATTACATCCAAATCAAAAGAATGCCGGATTACTATCTTCCTTATTTGCAGTTTAATAATATCTGCTTTACATCAGAACTCTCCAGCCTGACGTATGCCTTTGAGGCAATTGTGCTTGTCCTTACTGCTTCTGATGCCATTTCATCAAATAAATCCTCCGGTACGCCCGCCTCAGAAAGAGTTGCGGCATTTCAAGTGACTGATTGAAGGCTCTGACCTTTTGGATTCCAAGCTCTGCCGCTTTCCGGTTATCAGCCTCTTCTACGCCAAATACTTCTCTTGCAAATCTTGCAAAACGGGGTGCCGTCATGTCCGATAATACATAGCTCATCCATGCAGGTGTCAGTACCGCCAGGCCAACTCCGTGTGTGATGTCATAATAAGCACTGATCACATGCTCGATCGGATGAACACTCCATGCACCACCTTTTCCGACGGTAAGCAGATGATTCAGCGCTACTGTGGATGACCACATCAGATTGGAACGCGCCTCGTAATTTTCCGGCTCATCCATGGCCTTGCGGGCATATTTTATTACGGCTTTCATTACTGCTTCACTGAGCACATCTGTGATATATGCCTCGTCATTCGGTTGGAAGTACTGCTCCATTACGTGGGACAATATATCAACTGCACCGGCTGCCGTCTGCTTTGAAGCAAGGTATATAAATAGGTCGGATCATACTTATCCCTCTTGCAACTATAACCAAATCCTGTCCCTACACAAACATCAATCTTTGTCTTGCATACAATACCTTCTTCATCCTGCCTTGACGTGATGTCATTGCAAAGCTGACCGCACTCATATCTGCATTTTCAAAATGAAGCAGCTTGTGTATCACCATTGCATAAAATAGCTGTTTTGTTGCAATAATCATTCTCTCAGTTTCTTCCGCAACGATTCTGGCTGCCATCGGCTGAATGCTACGCTCAGAATATATAACCTTATAAAATGTAAGCAGTTTTTCCTGATGATTCATATTGACATAACCTTGCACCACTCCCTGCAATACTTCGTATGCAGTTTTCCCTTGAAAAATTTGGCTGAAATCCACAGGCTTTATATTGGCATTTTTCTTGGACTGTTCTCTGAGGAACTGATACATTGCTTCCACAATTTCATCTTTGGATGAAAAATGCTTATAAAGCGAATTTAGCGTGTTTCCTGACTACTCAGGAAAAATATTTCTACCCTCGCCCCACCTGTATTTTCAGAATTTGAAAGTTTAATACCTCCACCATATTTTTCAGCCACAGTTTTTGCAAAAAATAGTCCCATCCCATAATGGGCTTCGCCATTTCTACTTGTGTCATCCATAAAAAACTGCTCTGTGCCATGCAATAATGCTTCTTTTGTAAATCCTGATCCGCTATCCTCCACAATGAATGTCAGCCGGCCATCCTGCTCCTTTGCGTCAATATAAATGATTCCATTTTCTTTTGTATGCTCCACTGCATTCTGAATCACATTCATTACGGCCCGGAACATTGGATCATAAGCAATCGTTACCTTTTTATCACTTTGTTCCGCCTTCCAATCTATCTTCTGGTGATAGATTTCTACCAGTCCGAGTGCCTGTTCCTTTATATCTGCGAAAAAATCTTCTAACCTCACCGTTGTATAGGTAACATCACTGCAATTCCATGATTTTGTGACATCTATCAACTGTTTTACATAACTTTGTATCTGTGTTGTGCCGTTCAAAACATAAGTAATATTATTCTTCTGTTCTGTGGTCAGTTCAGTCTCTGAAAGTAGTTCTGCATTTCCCCGTACAATCGTAAGAGGTGTTTTAATATCATGCGCCAAAGCAGACATCTGCTGTTTCTTTTCCTGCTCTGTTTTCCACTGCTTTTCTAAAGATTCTCGCAATGCATCTCGCATATCATCGATTGCCGATAAACAGTCATCAAACTCTTTGATACCGGAACAGGATGTCTCATATTCCAGATTTTGATCCTTTATTTGTCCGATTGCGTCTAATACAGGCTGCATCTGCTTTTTGATTCTTTTTCCAAAACGTATGGACGGAATGATGATAATCGCTACCGCTCCAATCACAGACATAATAATCATCACATTCTGTGGTCCTATAAAATGCTCCCTCAAAAAAGCTGAATGATATTGAGGTGTCAGGCGATATTGCAATACAACATATTCATTTTCCCTTACAATTACTTTATAAAAATATTTCCCGGATGCGTTTCCGTACTTTGCAACATTCCATGCTATCTGTTCGTATTGTTCTGACAGATCTCCACCTATTTTCTCTCCATTCTCTGAAAAGATTACATAATCACAAAGTGCGGGAATCATCTCAGCAGTCACTTTATCTGCACGTAGAATCGTATCATATGCTTCATTAATCTTTTGCTCTGCATAATTTGCCGGATAAATACAGCCCACACTAATCAAAAGGTACAGCAGCAGATAAGCAACAATCACCAAACCAACTAATGATCCAAGCATGACCAGTACATATCTCATAAAAATCCTGCTGAGTGCATTGCTTCTCTTTACTCTTCCCATTTATATCCAATCCCCCAGACTGTTTTTATCGGCATATAATCATAATCCGCAAATTTTGCTCTTATATTTTTGATATGCGTGATTATAGTACTGTCATTACTCTCATTGTCAAAGCCAAAGACCGCTTCCAATATCTGTTCCTTCGAGAAAACCTGTCCTCTGTTTTTAGCCAGAAATTCACAGATTTCGTACTCCGCTTTCGTAAGAGGAAGTTCCTTATCATCAACCAATAGTTTCTTTTGAGATATTTGAATACAGACCCTCCCCAAAACCATCCGGACAGAATGTTCCCTGTGCTCTCTTCTAAGATGTGCATTGATCCTTGCCCGAAGTTCCATCACTCCAAATGGCTTTGAAATATAATCATCTGCTCCTAAAGAAAGTCCGTTTACCAGACTGTTTTCCTCCGTTTTTGCCGTAAGAAACAAAATCGGACAATCCACAAGTGCCCTGATTCTTTTGCATAATTCGAAGCCATCAATTCCAGGCATCATAATGTCCAGTAAAATCAGGTCATAACGATGTAATTCTTCCATATTAAGTTTCAGCGGATTACTTACTTTGGTAACCAGATGTCCATCCTTATTCAAAATGCTTTCTATCATTTCCAGAATTGCCGGTTCATCATCAACTGCCAGTATTTTTGCCATAGTTTCCCTCGATTCTATTCCGATATTCTGTTTCCTTCCCAGTGGTTTACCCACCAAAAATAGTATACCATACTAATCCCTGTAAATATTAAGCAACCTGGTATGAATGACAACCATTCACCTACACTAGTTTCTCCCAATACAGATTGCAGATAAGTATATGGTACTCTACCCGTCCAGCAGACAAATACATATTTCCACACATAATCTCCAAGTCCGGTAAGCATCAATGCACTAATTAGTCCTGATATAATCCCTGCTCCAATGGATACCCCTTTTCCAAACTGAAAAGCCAGAATCAGCTGCCACAGATAAAGTGGAACACTGCTTCCCCACAGCAGCAATGCTGCAAATATACATCCTTTCATGATTTCGATATCGCTTGATGCGATTCTTCCAAATCCAATTCCGAATATGATTGCTGTCAATAGGATAGAGCACAGACACAAAACCAGTAGCATCAACAGTTTCGATAAAAATGCTGCAGGTTTATCCGGTAAAGACAACAGATTTTGAAAATCACCTGCATTTTGTTCCTGTTCCATCACACTTGCTGTAAAAATTCCAATAAGTACCGGAAGTCCTGCTCCTATTGCCTGATAAAATGCAATCACTTTCATATTTTCATTCCATGGTGAAAAAAAGTAATATATTAAAAATATAACGCTGGTTATAATCGGAATCAGTAAGTGTGCCAGAATCACAGATGTTCCTTTCATCTTTCGCAAGTCTGCATTAAGAGATCTTCCAATCATCTTATTTCACCTCTCTTCTCTCAAACCATTTCAAAAACAGAACCGTTACAAAAACAAACCAGATGATTGAGAGACACATTCCCGGAACAATGACTCCCGTATCCAAAAGAGGATTCCCTGCTTCTGCGGCAAGTCCATTTGGTAAAACATGAAGCAACGGGCACATCATTCGCATAGGGATTGCAGAAACAAGTACATACCAGATTCTGGTTTGTGATATTACCACACCGCTGACGGTAATAAATAGGCAGACGAACAGGTTTACAATCATTCCAAATCGTTCACTTAAAAATAAAGCTACCGGAATCTCCCATAACTCAGAAACCGTCAGAAACAATACTGCAATCAACGCTCCTTTCACTGGAACATGTGTCGTTAGAAGAAAGCCTCCAAGCGTTGCTCCTGCAAACACAATCACATTAGAAAACAAAATCATGTACCCAATATAAATAATTTTCCCCAGCAACAATTTTCTTCTGTCTGTGGGAATAGTCATTAAATGATAGTATTTTATCTTTTTCTCCTGCGCCACAGAAAGATAACAAAATAGAGCAATCATCCCCGGCAGCAAAAGTGTATACCACCAGTTCCAAACACTTTCTGCATAAGCATTTGTCATCCCAAGAGTAAATATAAATGCCATGACAAATGTAAGAAGAGGAAATCCCCAGATAAACTTTTTTCGCATGGTTCTTTTGGCTTTTTGATGTTCTGCTTTTATAATATTAACCATGGATTTCACCTGCTTTCTGGTTTTTTCTTACCACATTCATAAACAAATCTTCAAGATTATCTCCCTGCTTTAATGCTCCTTCGTATCCTAAGATTCCACCTGAAATAATCCCGACTTTATCTGCAAGTAACTGTACCTCTGAGAGAATATGACTGGAGAGAATTACAGTGATTCCCTGTTCCGGAAAAGACCGGATCAGCTCTCGTAATTCCTCGATGCCTATTGGATCTAATCCATTCGTAGGTTCATCCAATATCAAAAGTTCCGGTTCTCCAAGCAATGCCATTGCAATGCCTAGTCTTTGCTTCATCCCCAAAGAAAACTGTCCTGCTTTCTTCTTTCCGGTGTTTGTAAGTGATACAATCTGCAAGACCTCATCAATTCTGTTTTCATCTGTACCAAGCAATAATTGTCTTACCTTCAAATTCTCTCTGGCGGAAAGATTTTCATAAATAGGCGGATTTTCAATTAACGCTCCTATTTTTGATAAATCTTTCCTATCCAAAAGTTTTCCATCAAAGTAAATCTTTCCTGCAGTTGGTTTCATCATACCGGTCAGCATTTTCAATGTGGTAGATTTACCAGCGCCATTCGGTCCAAGCAGTCCATAAATCTGTCCCTTTTCGATATTAAGTGAAACATTATTTACCGCTTTCTGCTTTCTAAAATATTTACACAAATTTTGTGTCTGCAACATCATTTCCATCTTTACTATCCTTCCTTCCATATTTCATTTCTTACTGAAATATAATCTATCAGGGAAAAATAAAGATTTGATGAAGATTGCTACATTTTAGAAAATCTGTCCCGGAAGTTTTTTCTTCTCCATATACGGGAACTCTCTATCAAATGCCTCTGCTTCCTTTTCATTTACCAGATACCCTGCCGGAGGTGCATATTCACCTGTAATTCCATTAAGATATCCCGGCATCAGTTCTTCGCACAGAAAGAAAGATGCATCCTCGCCTTCCGGCAATCCATGATAGCGGATGCCAAACTCACTCGCCTGTCTGAATCCGCTTTTTCCATAAAAATCAATATTCCCTTCAAAACATAGTGCTCCGCATCCAAGCTCTTTTGCTTTTTCTAAAGAATAATCCAGTAAAATCTTTCCATACCCCTTCCTTTTAAGCTCCGGTGCAATACAGATCGGTCCCATAGTCATAATGGGAATGCTTCTGCCATCATCGGCTGCAATCACTGCCTTCATAAACATGTTCTGTCCAATCAACTGTCCATCTAATGTCATGACAAAATCCAATTCTGGAACAAACGCCGGATCGTTGCGAAGCTGATGGAGTACATAATGCTCCAGACAGCCTGGGCGATACACATTCCAGAAACTCTCCCTTACCAGATTTTCTACCTCATGGTATTCATTTTCTCTTTCCAATCACCATACGATGATGCTCCTTGCCAACTCCCCATTGTTCTAATCGCATAATTCTCCCTTTTCTCTAATACCTTCCCTATATAAGACCGCTAATACTCTTTTCAAACTGCTCTTTTATCCTTTTTTTATCCTTTGCTCCATCATACAGACTATAGTAGAAAAACATGATGGAATAAAACATGGTTGCTTTTTTATCTGCCTCCACAACGCCAATGCTCTCGAACATATCCTTCACGTATTCTGCCGGACCAGACACAAGATACTGCTGATACAATGCCTGCATCTCCTCATTCCGAAACTGCTCTAATGTAAGCATCTTTCGAAATGACGATGCAAAATCATTTTCTGTCCAATACGAAAACATAGATTTACTGTATTCCACGAAATTGTCCGCAGAAATCTCTTCATACTGTTCAGGTTCATTTTCCTTTTTATCAGCAGGCATATCATATTCCTCTGCCTGTTCGCCATCCCCCTGCTCCATCCTTTTTACAATATGTTCAAAAATATCTCTCTTACTCTCATAATGCCTATACAATGCACCTTTTGTCATGCCAAGCTCGCCCGCAATCTGACTGACAGAAACTGCTTCATATCCATCTCTCGCAAATAAATGTAATGCAACAATCAAGATATCTTCCTTTGTAGTTTTTGACATACCCATACCTCCTGCTCCGCAAAATAAACGACCGTTTACAATCAAATTATAGTAAACGGTCGTTTATTCATGACAATAGAATGCTCGCAGAGCGTGCATTCTATTGTTTGTCAAGTCAGATATCTACTAAAAATCTCCTGATATACCATAAACAGAAGCTGCGGCAGATACTGTTTGCTTACCGGATATTCCCCAACAGATCAATCAGATCATACATCGTACCTGCCACAGCCGGAGTGACCAGCGCATCTGCCATGTGCATAAAAATTCCCCCTGAGACTTCGTTTTCTCTGTACCTACTTTACCATAGAACTGAAAAACCACAAGCCCCAGGGGGGTGTTTGTCAGCCAGACACCGTCATCCCATTACTGTTTAATCATGCCTCATTCCAGTAACGTATTTCCAACAGCCGTTACTTCTTCTCGTTTACGGTTACGGTCATTCTTATGACCTTTGACCGACCGTTTTGCAATCTGACAACCGCCTTGACGACTGTCTTTCCGGGCTTCAGACCCGTGATCCTGCCATTTGAGCTAACGCGCGCCACATCCGGATTGAGGACCGAAAAAGTCACTTTATCAACATTGAACCAGTTGACCCCTTTCTCAAACCAGAAGTACGTCCCCTGCTTCTCGCGGAAGGTGGCTGATTGTTTCGTGGCTTTGATCGACCGCAGTATCTGTTTCGTAAGTGCTTCTTCCTCATCGGCTGTCACTAACTCATAGATTCCGTGACCCAGCTCATTATGATCCAGTTCAACGCTTCCATCTGCCGCTACCCTGAAAGGCATTTTACTGACTACAAGCTTCTCACCTGTTTCAGGATCTATCTCAATGATCTTCATTTTTTTAGGTCTCACGGTTCTTTTCAGAAGCGTATTTACATTGACCGTCACTTCCCGGATGACCCAATCGTTTTTCGTGAGCATCTTGATCGTGGTCTTTACATTTTTCGTACCTGCTGCCTTTACGATCTCTGAAAGTGCTTCCCCGGAGATCTTCACATTGCCAAAACCTCTATCAAGAATTTCTGCGGTAGCTGAAGTGATCTTACCTTTGGCATTCTTCGATACATTGACCACTATATTCATTCCTGTCTTTTCATTTCTGATCTCGGTCCTGATCTGTACGGAACCGTCCTCTGCCCGGATTTCAGTCGTGGTCACAACTGTACCATCTTCTCTGGTTTCGGTCTTAGTCGTAGTCTTGTCCTTGTTATCGTCCTGTGGCGGAGCAGTTTCAGATCCGCTGTCGGTGGAACCGCCTGATGAACTGCTGCCGGAGCTGCTGCCACTGTCCGAGCTACTGCCGGAACTGCTTCCACTGTCCGAGCTACTGCCGGAACTGCTTCCACCGGAAGTGCCCCCATCCGAACTACTGCCGCCGGATGATTCTTTCGTAAATGTCATTCCGACCACATCACTCATGATATGACCATCTTCTATCGCAATCGCCTGGATCGTAGTCGTCTCTGTCAGCGTAATTGGTGTATTGTACTGCTGTGATCCATTTGTTGGCACTGTACCATCTGTTGTGTAATAAATGATCGCACCAGGGGTCGCTGTGATCGTCACCTCCGTGCGGTCTGAAAACTTGTCAGTACCGGAGATCGTCGGAACGTCGCTGGCGCTCGGAGTTGTGATCTCACGATTGCCAGCTGCCAAAATCGTATCGTCTGATCCGACCGCTCTGACGTGAAGATCAACCTTCTGACTGGCGCCAAATGTCTCCTGCGTCTGAAGTTTCTACAATGAGTAATAATCTGTGCCATTGATACTATACTGGTAGCTCATCCTATCAGTATCTGCCAGACTTGTCACCTGCATAACATATACGGTAGCGCTATCGTTTGGTCTTATACTCACATCAAACTGAATTGTTTCCTCCTGTGGCGCTGTGCCCTGATCTCCGGATTCTGCCGTCCCGGTGTTGTCGCTCGCGTATACCGTTTCCGGTGCGAGCAATCCACCAGGTACACTCATGGATGACACGACCGTAGCTGCGGCAATCCCCAAGGTCAGGATTTTTGCTAATGATTTGCTTTGTTTTGATTTCCGTTGTTTCATTTTTTGTTGTTTCATTTTTCGTTGTCTCATTCGTCGATTCCTCCTTTTACTGATGCTGTTATTAGGCGTTTGCGAAACTATTTTTATTATCTGGGCTACCTAGCTGTGGGCGCAGTGGCATTCTGATCAAGCTGCTCTGGATTTTCTCTGTTAATCCGATCTACAATATAATTGATAGAATCTTTGATGTTAGCTGCATTGATAGGATTGTTCGTCTTAGAAGTAAATACCAGATCCTCAAATCCTTCTCTCGGAGAAAACCGAGTAGCAATGTCTTTATGGTATGTTCTCTGATATATAAGCACATCATGCACTTTCTTAATCATTGGAATCTTGCGAAATCCTGCATATTTATTTTACCTATATAATTTCCTCCCAAAAAATATGGAGAAGATTATATGTCTCTCTTCTCCATAAATATATCATGTTTATCACTTAATTTCTACGGCTTTTAAGCTAGGAAAACGCTGATTAATTCATGCATCTCCTTCCCCTTTGTCTTATCTACTGCATCCCTTCCTACAGGTGTCCCGGACACCCTTGCCTTCATTGCTCGTTGCTCGCATAAACAATAGAATGCACGCTCTGCGAGCATTCTATTGTCATGAATAAAAAGAACCGGCTGATTCATAAATGCCGATTCCCAGGTATAAAAAAGCTGAGGCCGTTGTCCTATGATCAGGAAATGCTGACCTCATCGTTTTTGAAATATTTAGTTGTCACAACGATATAATAGCGGAAGTTTTCAACACCATCCGGATATGAGTCATCTCAAATCTGATTTCCGTATTTCTTTAACTCTTCCCTATACAATTCAGCTATATATGCCGGACCATTGCACCACAGCTTTGTTTTCTCATCATACAGTGCTTTTCCTGTCTTTGAACACAGAAAATCTGTCAATATCTCTTTTCTGTCCTTTCCCGTTTCTTCTGCAATCTCATCTGTCACCATAGTGATAAGAAGGTCTATTGTATAATTCATTTTTTCCTTTGGAATTGTTACTTCAGCCATATCTTCTCACCTTTCACAAATTTCAGACACTTAATTGCGGCTTCTGTTTTGAAGCAATATTGATCTTTTAGTTTATTGGGCAACAACTGTCTGATGCAGAAATCGTCTGCCTCCTTATCGCCTGCTGTCCCGAAAGCCCCGGCAAGGTAAGCAGTAAGGGTAGCGTTTGTTGCATCATCCGCAATCTTTCCTGCAATGATATCATACCTCGCCATTTCACGTTCAACTTCGATAAACATTTTTTTCTTTCGATGTGCTGCAATGCAATGTAACCAGTCTACATCTGCATTTTCAAAAATATGCGTTTCAAGATTTCCTGAAAGTTTGAATTCAAAAGTCGAAATATATCCAAACTTCTGTCCCTCTTCAATTGTTCCGGTTGCGATTGCTTTGGCTATTGAAGTTCTCAGAAAACTTTCTGCCTGCTCCTTTGATGTAGTTAAATAAAATCCCTGCCCAAAATCTTTTCTCTTTGCACATTTGGCAAGATCTGGCTCTTTTACTTCACAATAGCTTCCATGATAGAGAACAAATCCGTCTTTTAACTCAAGCACTAATCTCTATCCCCTTTCTTTGCAAAAATTCAGTAATATCTTCAAGCACAGCTTCATCGCCTTCACAATGAAAAATCCCATAACATTTTTCTATATATCCAAGAACATCAGCTTCTTTAAACAAGTGGATAATCTGTTCAACAGATAAATGCCACTCTTCTGAAGCAAGCCGGATTAATCTTGTTTGCATGAAAGTAATCTCTGTTTCCTCACTCATTATGAATCCTCCTAGTATAATAATGATGTAGTCAATCAAGACTACTTACTATACAATCCCCTTCCCTCCATCGGTATTGCCCGATTTCTACAGTACTACGAGATTGTCCGACTACCTGCCATTCATTTGAAGTCCTCCGTTTTCAGTTGTGACTTCATACTCTTTTTTTGAGAAACGTCAGGTTCTCCCCAGTTGATGTGTATTCACAATGTAAAACATGATTGGTTCTCTGACTCCGCAGTGCCACATAACACTCGCCATATCGCATTACATGATATTGTCTTCCGCACCAGTTAAGACGTCGACCGACTGAAGTTAACGTTTCGAAGCTCAATCACTATTCAACCCTGCTTTCTTGCTGTCTACGCTTGTCAGATGCCGTTACCGGCATCATCCCAAGACTCGCTATTATCTGGTTGGCTAAACCTTGGATAAACCGGAATTCCACCGGCTTGACTACACACCCTTAGCTGGGCGCACAACTGGAAGTTGTCTCTATCAGAGTCCGTAATGAATTACCCACTTGTTATTGCTTAATGCATTTTCTAACAGCTTTTTCAGTTCGGATAGTTCAGAATTATCTGCAATGACATCAATAAATGCCTTTAGCGAACAAGGTGGAACAAGTGTAACACCACAGTATGCAAGCCCTTTGCCTTTGACGGAAAGTGTATGCCAATAGAAGTCAATGGATGTAAGCCTTTCGACAACGCCTTCCAAATAGGCGTCATCAACAGAAATACAGGCATATTTCCACGGCTCATACTCGTCATATCGCTTGCCCTGCTGAGGAGCATCCATCATAATTCCAAACTCGTGTTTTGCCATGTAGATCACCTCCACAAATATCGATTGAGATTTCACCTGTTTTAGGGCTGTCTCTTATACACATCTCCGAGCCCACGAGACATGCGCAGATCTC
>OWIK01000160.1_pt1 | contig 26784 bp, 49 predicted proteins | sample 1732691 | NCBI WGS metagenome assembly OWIK01 (sample SAMN05065743, study PRJEB22554) | human gut metagenome | biome: ENVO:2100002; feature: ENVO:00000062; material: ENVO:00002003 | host: Homo sapiens | place: USA | reverse complement strand
TCTACACAAGGCTATTCGTCGGCAGCGTCAGATGTGTATAAGAGACAGCTGTAGTTGCGTTGCTTACGGAAAGTGCAGCATCTACATCTGATTCAAAAGAAGAAATTTTTTCTTCTAAGTACTGAATCTCATCAGCGATTTTGATAGGATCAACAATTTCGTACTGCTGAGCTTCAATGAATGTTTTACGGAGATTTTCGATCTCATCTCCTGCTGCTTTTTCTTTGGAACCGAATAATCCAAATACATATTCGTCAGCACGTTTCTCAAGGGATTCTCCATTTTCCCGTTCACACTGAACTTTTGCTTCTCCGTACTGTTTCTGAAGTGTCCGAAGCAGCAACTTATATGCATCCATCCCATGATTTTTCATCCAAATTGCTTCTGCGACCGTATATTCATCTTCTCCGATTTTTACTTTTGTGATAGCGTTTGAAAGAGTAACCTGTCTTTTAATCGCTTCGTTCCTGTGAATCAAGTCGTTTACTTTCTGGTAATTCGCTTTTACAATATCCTTCCAATCGCTCACTGTAATCCCAGAAATCTTATCATTGGAATGTTTGTTTGCAACACAAAACTGTGTGCTGACGCTTGCTACAATCCTCTTATCCAACACTTTCAGTTCTGCTAATGCCTTATGTATTGTCATTTTTTCTGTTGTTGCCATGATCTTTCCTCCTAAACTTTTAACTTTGAAATTTATCTATCTACTCCTGTTCGGCACCATTGAACATCTCGTTACCCCATCTCCATCCGGTTTCATCCTCGACCAAATCATATATTCCATCTTCTGAACTCTCAGATATGGTCATAATTTTACCGCAATACTCCTTCATAGTACGTACAAACACTGGCGATGTATTAATATCTCCATCCTCATCCAAACCATATTCAGCAACCATATCATCCCATTTTTTAACAAGAACTCGATCTCCGGCTTTATAGCGATTTTTTTTATGATATGATACGTTTCCTCCTTCCTCTTTTCCGGTAGTATTCTCTGCCTTACTAAAAGAAATACGAATTGCATCAGCAACAGCCTGTACAAATTCATCTTTCTTTGCTTTCTTTTTAGCTTGTACTTTAGCGAAGTTCTTTGCCCGTCGTTCTACAGCTTTTTTCTTTTCTTCCTGCTGGATCTTTGCATTTTTCTCAGCTTCTTTGCAGGACTTTTCATACTGCCGGATTGCCTTATCAACCAGTTTTGACCAGTCCTTGTAGTATGTCATGCATTTCGCTAAGAACTCATATCCTTCAGAAGTCATATTGCCATCCGAGGATATGTATTTTGCCAAAGAAATAAAAACTCCTTTTCGTAAATCAAATGTATCTTCGAAAGAACATACCGCTTTGACCTGTTTCGCTTCTCCATCCGTGGTTTTGATAGTTACCATCATCGCTCTATTACCATCAAAAACTTTGATCTCGGTAATGTCAGAAACTCGTAATTGGTACGGTGACGTAATAACTCGAAAAGATGGTCTACTTAATAATCGTTCTATCGCAACATCCCAATCATACTCTGCAGGACCACAATACTCCTTATGATACTTATCCGAACTAATCGTACATGCACCAGTTCCGTATGAGTTCATTGAAATTTCCATGTGAATTTCCTCCTAATATTCAGTTGTAAAAATTAATTTTGGAATTTTGATGTTTTGCTTTTTTATCAAACTTTCAAGCTGCCACACTTGAAAGCTTTATTTACTGGAACCCCACAGTACCTTGCCATTGACTACTGCAGGTTTTGATTTCTTTGTCTTACGAAGAAGTTTATCCCACTTCGCAAATTTCCTGTTCTTTAAACCAGGTCTTACCTGAAATGTTCTTGTTCTCCATACTGGCGTTTCTCCCGTCGGAGCTACATTCACCTTTTCAGTTGCATATTCAGCATTCAATGCATTTTTAAATTTCATATGTAAATCACTCCCCTCTTAGTGCATTCATAACTTTTGTTTTCAGCTTCTTGACATTCCGAGAAACTTGCGATTGAGTGATCTGAAATGCTTGTCCAATTTCTGTTTGTGTCTTTCCGTCAATCAGCATTTTCAGCATCTCTCTTTCCCTTTGACTTACTATATGCTCGATTTTCCTGATTATGTATGCGAATATCATTTTTTTTCGTTTTTTTTCATCGTCATCGAAAATCCACCCAAAATCATACATTTCCTCAATTTCAGATAGACAATCACGTTCATCTACAGGATCTTCACATTCCATTTGTTCTAAAGACCATAAATTATTATCATTGGTTCTTCTCTTCTCTCGCCGTGCCTCCATACGAATTTCGTTTTGCATTAAATGTACGGCGTATGTAGAAAATGCTCCCTTGTCCGAATTATAGGTTTTAGCAGCCTTACATAAGCCCTCCGCCGCATACCCATAATAATCATCTAATTCTGATGAACGATATACCGTCTTATGTAGCGCATGATAAATCAACTGATGATTTTGCTGTACAATATTCTGTTGTTGTAGATTCAGCATTATACTCTCCTTATGTTACTATATTATAATAGGAAGAAACTCGTTCTCTCTTATACCTATTTTAAGCTTTCAATAATCCTTTCCAGTTCCTCAACTGCATCGTCAGAAAGGGATTTTTTATATCTCATAAGCCAAATTTCCAGCTTTTCTGCCGGAGATGCTTGTACAGAAACCGGACTTTCCATTAATGACTTAATGCGGCGGTCTGTTTCGTTTCGCAACATTATTGATGTTCGATACGGAACAACAACGGGATTTCCACCTAATCTCTTCACTAGCTGGATCTCTTCTTGAGTAGAAACTGGAACAGAATTATGATTTTCAGAATCAAATGTATCAATTAATGCTTCCGTGATTCTCCCACTGTCTACATATTCCATATCTGCAATATCACTTGCATTAGATCTGATCATTTCTGATACTTTTTCAAATTTAATCTCGTCATGAAGCATGGCTTCTAATAGCATTTTGGAAGTATACAGTCTAGCGTCCCAAGATCTGCATGTTTTACGATCTCTCTCCATTCGGATGTATTTTGACTTGAAATTATATCCATACTCAAACTCTTCATCACAACATACTTTCAGACCTTCAACGTATATATGACCTTTTAATTCTTCTTCTGTCAGAATTTCTCCATATGAGGTATCGATCTTGTCATATTCCCATTCCTCGAAATGCAGCCACATATCGGCAATGTCGTTATACTCTTTATAAGATATATTCCCGACCTCTATCACTAGATCATCGGTTGGACATGGCGATTTCTCGATATAGAATGCCAATATCTTTTCCCGCCATTTTGCGCTGTTTTTAAATTTGGCGCCCCAAACCTCATTCTTATATTGGTTGCGGATCAAAAAACTCTTTCCCAGTCGAGTCAATACTAAAGCAGCAATTTTGTAACCCTCGCCAAACTGTCCAATCGTTTCATCGTCGCCACTTTTACTAGTTCTCCCTAAAAGCAACGTATTAATATTCAGTTTTGTGTTCGTATTAATGAATCTCAGAATACGTGATTCCGAATCGTATTTCAATGAAAATCTCTTTTCCGGATGTTTTGTCTCCTGATCCACTCCATTTTGTATCAGTTCTCTGACTGCATCCAAAAAACCCCAATCGCTTACATAGTTTGTAGTCAGCGAAAGTTCATAACATTCCATATATCTCCTCCTAATTACGACATTACAATCTTATGTTTCCCTTCACTATTCCGATAAACCCTAAATCCAGCACTTTTGATCGTATCAACCTGTTTATTGTATTCCATGATTTGTTTTGGGTTATACGGAATATTACGCCACATTGCATCCAGATTTTCTTCATACTTCTGCTTTTGTAATGCAATCTCGAACGCTATATTGTCTCTGTTCTGATATGAATTTTCATACGTTTTGAAAAAATCACCAAACAATGTTTCAAAATTATTATTCTGACTCATTCGCTTCACAACCTTTCTACAGTTCCATCAAATCATCCCACTTTTCCGCCAATGAATTTGGGAATCCCAGCAGTAATTCTTCTGCCATTTGCTCCCAGGATTTAATTTTGACTTTATCTCCTACTTTGTATTTCATCAATACATCACTCCTCTTCTGATCCTGTGATTTCTTGCAAGGTAACTGGCTCATAATCCCAATGCATACATCCTACGTTATACATTTCGCAGTGCATGTTTTGACAATTCAAGAAGTCCTTAATCTTATCCATATATACGTCTTCCTCGCTATTATGAATATGTCCATACAGCATAATTGCCCCATGATGATGCTTATTATAGAAGCAAATCGGATAATGACACATCACGACAGTCTTTCCATCGACCTTGATCTCATCATATGATTCAATTTTTTCAAAAAGAGACTTGAGCCGATCATTTAATTTATCGTGATTCCCTGTAATTAACCTTTTCCGACCATGTAAGTCTTGGAAAATTTCGTATGTCTTGTGTGGACCATACCAAGAAATATCTCCGAAAATATACACAAGGTCTTCCTGACTTACCTTCCGATTCCACCGCTCAATGAGTGCTGCATCCATTTCGTCTACACTAGAAAACGGGCGCTGATCATATTGGATAATGTTTTTATGCCCGAAATGTAAATCAGAAGTAAAACATACCTTCATTTTATTCATCCTCTTTTCTATACCGCATCCTCAAAACAAGGGATCGGCATCCTTTTGAATCCTGTTTTCTCATGCAAATCATCAATCCTCTTACGCACATCCGGATCTTTACAGATCCCAGTCCGAATATACTGATCCAGAGCTGTATATGTAAATCCAAGATTTTCTTCGTCTGTTTTACCGCACAGCCCATCAGCCGGAACTTTTTCAATAAACTCTTCCGGACATCCCAGCACATATCCAATCTTTTTAACTTCCGTTACTGTAAGATCCATTAAAGGGCTGAAATCTCCAACTGAATCACCCCATCTGGTACTATAACCAACCCATTCTTCAGATAAGTTGCATGTGTTTGCCACACGTCCGCCGATAGTCTGAGACACTGCATATAATGTTGCCATGCGAATTCTCGCCGGAAGATTGATAGACGACTGAACACTCCAATGATCATCAAGCGCCGTCTTTACTTTCCTCCGGATCGAATCTACCGCCCCGCTAATGTCGAAAATACCATAGTCAATCCCTAAAAACTTGCATAATCTGGATGCAACATCAATATCGTTTTGCACTCCATTCGGCATTAAGACTCCGTACACCCTATCTTTCCCAAGTGCTTCTACACACAGAGCAGCGACGATACTCGAATCTTTACCGCCGGAAATCCCGATAACCGCCTTGCAATCCGGCCCATTTTCAGAAAACCAATCCTGAATCCAGTTAATAATATTATTTGTTGTCTGCTTTGCATTAAATTTATACATTGTCCAACCTCCATAATTCTACTTGATTTTTACTGAATATATCATCAATCATTTTATATACCGTATTCCAATCTGCTCCACCTCTACAACTTCCTATCTTCCACGGCATTGCAATCGTAGCTCCATTATTATTGTTCTTTTCATGTGTAAGAGCTTGAATTGATTTAAAACACTTCTCTAAAGCATTCAAATCTGTATATTGTTTCCCGTCAAACCCATAAGAACCTTGCGCAAATGCATTAACAATGAATTGCTGCGGATATGATATATTTACACTTCCACAATGATTATCTTTACATAAATGCAATATCTTAGGATTGCATGGAACCACCTGAATCTTTCCAAGCATCTCTTCTGAACATGCCTTTTTATATTCAACGAATACATGCGGATATTTATTTCTGACCTGCTTGGCCACGCCCGATCCCATAACTCCTTTGCAGTTTACCTGGTGAACAATAAATCTTGCATCTGTCGTAAAAAGATCTCCATCGATTACACGAATCATTTGCATTCTCCTTTCAATCTTTTACGGATGTCTTCAATAGTCTCCCATTTCATAATCTGCCCGTCGTAGAATACCGTCTGTAATAAAGTATCGTCCGACAATCCATACAATTCGTCTTCACATTTCAACTGACCATCTTCTCTATAAACCCGGCAACATCCTTTGTGTGATTTTTTCAGATGATCTGTATCTGTTTTTGGATCTTTATAGATGAAATACTCTTTGCCATTAATGACTCCATAAGTAGCTTTCATCGCAATTCCAAAAGTATCTCTTGTCAAAATCACCATTTTCCCATCTTCATTCAATGCTGTAAAACAAAATGCTCCTACTCCAAACGTAATACAGTTAGCAGCAAATTCTAATTCTTCCAACTGCCTCCATATTTCTTTTACTCGATCTAATGTGCATCCGTCGCCATAGATAATTCCGATATGCGGGTCCAATTCTTTATATCCTTTTTCGTTGATGCTTCCGCCGAACATATCCCATAACTTCTGGACTGTCTTTACAGATATCTCTACGATATCCCCGCTATCCGGCCGGATCAAAAGTTTCCCGTTATGATTCATAATCTCTTCTCGGCACTGCGGTAACAGGTTATCCACCAAATTCCAGTAATTATATGTATCGGAAACCATCGAGAAAGAAGTGTCCGGATATAGTTCTGTAAGCAACTTTTTAATAAAAGTGATTTCGTCTCCGTCAACCGCATAGTTTGCACCCATAACGCTATGCTCCGTAGAAACCGCTCCGATTCCAATTTTTTCTTCGCACTTATTCCTTCCGTAATAGTAATCTAAGTATTTTAATGCTGGAATCGTACTTGTTTTATTGAATGATAACAGCCAGGAAGCCGAAGCTCTTACTGCTTCATCAAGACAAGACATTCCTCTCATACCAAAATCTGCCATTGCCATCGCTGGGTCTGCGCCATCTGTCGTTTTGTCATAATAATATTTTGCGACCTTAAAGTATTCATGCCCAATCGTCGCATGGCAGCACATCTTCCAAAGTTCTACCTGTAAAATACATTCAATCCACTGGACAAGCCATGCAAAATCCGGATGAGTATTTGTAATCTCGATACATGGAACCCCCATATCGACCAATGTTCCTTCTGGTAACGACTTGATAAGCAACGGAACCCATCCAAGTTCATGTAAATCATGAATTTTCTGTATATCATAGTTTTTACGTCCGATCTGAGTATCCATATAAGTTTCATACTCTCTTTTAATAATGGACCAATCAGTACTAAAAAACTCATTGAATGCCTCTACAAGATATTTAGAAATAAACTCCTGCAACCCGAAAATACCATCCGATCAATATAATTAAACATAGATTTTCTCGGAGTCCAATAAGAAACAAGCTGTGTCAGTCCATCCGGGTACATCCTATCATGTACCTGTTTATAAGTATCAGATAATAATAAAATATGTGGTTTAAGCATTTATTTTCACCTCTTTGTCATTAAGAATACGGAAACGTCTTACTATTTTAATCAGCTCATGTTCCGCTGTATAAATAGAATCTGTAGTAAAAATTCGTGTTACCAATCCACTTCCGATCAATTCGCCCTGCAACACCGTATTTTCGCAATGAGTAACATACAAGTAAATATCTTTTGCCCCTAACTCTTTCAATTTCTTCGCAGAATAATAAAATGTTCCACCTTTAGAGCAGATATCATCTACAATCAGAATATTATGATCTTTGATTCTTTCCATATCACCAATCACATCCAGACCTTTTATTTCACCGGTGTCCCAGTCTCTTACTTTATTTCCGAAAACATATGGTTCCTTGATAGCCCCAGAATATCTTTTCACACTACCGGCATCTGGATAAAAAATTGTAAAGCTTTCCTCTGAACTTTCTTCAGATATTTCAACTATTGCGTTGCTAAGTAGACTAAGTTGAGGAACAACTATTACTCGATCAAATAAAGATGTAGTTACTGTTGAATGCGGATCCGCAATTACTACGCATTCGAAATTGAGGGCATTAATGATCTCTGAAAAATACTTTAATGTGAAAACATTTTTGCTATCCTCTGTTCTGTCCCTTCTTGCATTTGGTACATATGGCATAAACAGAGAAATTTGACTTGGGTATCCAACTGGTGAATTCCTTAAATGTTTTACAAGATAGATTAAAGTAATCAATTCTTCATCGTTGTCATAATACCAACTGATTTGCATTGGATAGCAATTTGGAACAGATAACCGCAGTGTCCCATCTGGAAAATGGTTCTGATCAATCACAAATTTATTATTCAACACAATCATTGGCTTTCTCCTCCTCGTTTGTCACAATAATCTGGCAAGACTTCATTGTTTCTAAAGCTGCTTTATGTTTCTCTGGTGTAACCCCGGCGCAACAGGATGCGTCAACATAAATTGGTACTTCCGGGTTAAATGCTTTGATCAGAAGAGCATTTGATACGACACAAATATCTGTACATACTCCGATCAGTTCAACAATATCGTACTTTCTATCTTTAACAAATGTCCCTAATGTGAGACTGCCAAAAGTCTGTTTGTCACAAACCCCACACCTATGAAACTCTGTAATAATTTCAGGAATTAAATCCCATCCATGCGTTCCTTTCACACAATGAGGAACTGGAAGCATCCTGCCTTCCTGTGTTGATAAATAATTCTCTGAATGCGTATCTCTTGTAAATACTACATCCTGTCCTTTTTCTTTGTAGGATTTGATTTTTGTCTTTACGTTCTCTACGATCCCCTGTGCTTCTTTTGTTCCTAGCACTCCGGTCACGAAATCATTTTGCATATCAACCACAATTAAAACACGTCTTTTACTCATTATTTTCACTCCATTTCTTTTATTTTGTTCTGTTCTTTTTCCAAATGTCAAACTTCTTATCAATACAAGGAATTAGAATGTATTTTGTGAAAGGAAATGCACTAAATATAACTATTCCTAGACATATAAGCCCGATCGGATTTAAAAGTGAAAAAATCAAACCAACTATAATAGGGATAAAATAATCTTTCAAAGCAAGGGAAACGACATAATCCGTTATTTTATAAGCCTTTTCCCCGCTTTCTATTTCGATCAATTCTGTGAAAATTATAATAGGATTTCTCATTTTCTCTCCATTTCTTTCAATGCTTTTTCGGCTTCTTCTTCAGTAAAGAAGAACTTGTATCCAATGTCCTGTTCAGCAATGGTTATATGCCAGAATTTATAATTTTCTTCGTCTCCTGCATACCATAATTCAATTTCCGTTCTTTCCTCATAAATTCGTGCACAGCGAACCTTAAAAGGATATACCTTGCCAAGGCTAAAGCAGAATAGAATATCTCCAACAACACACGGCAGCACCACCAATCTTCCATCTTCCTCTGCGGTTTCATGTTCTAATAGTTTTTCCATAGCTAAATATCCTTCATCACAATTAGAATAGTCTGGTAATGGCTCTGCCCCATAGCACTGATATAGAGTTTTTATAACATTTTCACCATGAGATTCCTTAACCCAAATTCCTTTGTCTGTTTTCTCTGTCAACCGTTCTGTCACTTGCTCCACCTCCCGTATAAGTTGTTTTATTATCATATCTAACACCACATGTATCTTCTGAATATCCGCAAAAGCAAGAATATATGGTAAATGCTTGTCCATATACATATCTTAAATGCTGTGTCATATACCTCCCGCATTTCGGACATTTCTTTAAATATTCCACTATTTCACCTCACACAATCTGTTTCCCATTCAGTATCATATACCTGTTATACGTCTCTATTGTTTTCCTTCTGTACCCCTGAAAATCTTTCCTCTGCATCTGTATATTTCCCATCCTGTCATATCCAAGCCCAGTTGTAAGATTTAAGAAAAGATATGGTGCAATCTCCGGGTAGACTTCCTGCGCCGCCTGAAGAATCAGCCTCTGATCGTAGTCCCTGGCTTTCCGGCAGTATGCAACGATCCGTCTCCCATCTTCGTATGTCAGTCCATAATCCTTAAGGTATGTATCCCTTGTGCTCATTTTTATCACTGGTCCTTTCCCTTAAGTAACTCAGTACATCCATATGCCGTCTCATATACCTTTTGTTCTTCCGATTCCTGAGTACCTTTGATCTGTTTCGTTTATGAGTTACCTTTATCATTTATTTTCCTCCTGTATTTTCTTGTATGGATCTGGAAGAGGGCACCAAGCTGTAACATTTTCAATCTCGCAATACGTATTACTAAATTCCCTCCATTTTTTATCATTCCAAAGATCATACACTGCTATATCAATATCCCAATAATCTATATTGTCGATAAACACAAGATATTTTTTGTATGAGTTATTTATTTTTTCATCAGGTGTCCTTTCCGGCATCCTCTCCTCCACCGGAATCCAGCCGTCATTCATGTGCTTGCGGATGATGTCTTTTGCTAAAAACGTCGCTGTAAAAGAATCGATAACAAAATGATGTACTCCGTTTTCATCTTCGATATTTTCTATGTTCTCTTTAAATGTGTTTTCTATTTCTTCCAGAATCTTCTCTAATTCCTGCAATTAGTCCACCTCCACACTTCCGATTTCAAACTCTGCACCGCACTCGTCACAGATTACAGTATCCCCTTCCCATTCCGTCCAGAAATCGCACATTCTTTCGTCTTTAAATTCGTCATAATCAATCTCGATCTCGTTTCCGCAATATGGACATTCATATTCCACGTATTTCGGAACCTGCACCACCGTAACTTCAACCTTCTCTAATTCCTGCATGTCAATCCTCCTCTTCCAACTGTTCAATCTTATCCATTAAGTCCATGCTTTCATGTTCCTTTTTAGGATACTGCTGATATACCGCTTGACACCTTTTATCGCTGACATATTCAAGATAATATTTCTTTGCCAATCTCAGCGGAATATCCTTATGCTTTCCCGTCAGTGTTACTTTTGACTTGTCTTCATATGTTATGAATATCTTCCACATCCTTAGTCCTCCCATTCAATATCTGTCCACAGTATTTGCAACATTTATCTGATCTGCCTATTTCCTGATTACAGTTTGGACAACGGTATTCATCTATTACGCACGGTTCTTCATCCCAACCATTTGGTTCACAGTGTTCGCAAAAGCTATACCCACACCGCTCACATACAGGTCCACTATGGTAATCAACATACATAGCAAATTCATCAATTTTACCTTCCTCTGTTCTTCTCCACTGATGTTCTGAAAACTCTTGATGAATATGAAGGATCTCCTTCGCCGTATCCCGCTCCTTCAACTCCATGATCTGCTCCGGGGTGAGCCCGGTGTCCTCGTATGGTTTTAGTTCTTCAAGTCGCTTTCTTGTGTCATACGCCATTTCTGCTATATTAAGCTGACCGGTAAATACTTTGTCGTGTTTATGTTTCTCTTCAACTCTTTTCATTTCTCTAATCATCATTTCTGTATCCATCTCTGATCTCCTTAATCCTCGAATAAGCCACCGTAGACAGCCTATCCACAGCAAAATTTAGCTGACATACAATCTCTTCGGCATCAGTCGAGACAGATATTCTGTTTATGTTTCCCCGCAGCATATCAAGAATCTGCATCTTTTCTTCGTTCGTATATGGTCTGTTTAATAATTTCGCCATCTCCGCTCTCCTGGTTTAAACCCTTTTTAGTTTCTGTTGTTCTTCCAATATATATCAGATAACATTTTGGAAATAATTTCCTTCGCCGTATTCCACCCTAAGCAGAAATCATCGTTGACACTTTCTATAAAATCATCATCATATTCAAATTTCTGCATAATTTCCTTAATTTTTCTTACATCTCTTTTAGCTGTTCCTTTTAAGTATCCAGGGAAATTATGTAGTACATCGAGATATACCGGATATCCTATTTTCTTAGAAATGGCTCTTATATATGCACTCATTTCTCCAATGGCATGTTCGTCACCAAACCTGTGCCAAATTTTTCTGGAATCCTCTGTTCCCGATTTCAATTCCTCAATCACCTTTTCCGTGTCAAAGGCTGTTGGCAATTTAACAACCTCCTGTCTGACTTTATCCATTCTGCGATTTGCATTGAAATTATCTCGATTACTGACATTGATATATCCGAGTTTATCAATTAAAGCTATAACTGCTTTCTTGCTGATTAAATCATCACTCATTCTGTTCACCTGCCCTTCTCTTTTGCATTGCGTGATTTTAAGATTGCCCATTTTCTCCCTTTGTCAAGCGTTCAAACTAGAATGCGGTTTTAGCAATTCCAGTCTCATTATCGTCTCCAATACAGCTTTGCTACTATATACCTGTTTGCACCCACAATTTTTACACGACCGTTTTCTCCCATCTTTATGCGTTTGGAGGGAGTATCTAAATCCGCAATTCGGGCAAATGTATTTTCGCATGTTATTCTGCACCTCCTAATAATTCGGGATTGTCACAAACATTTCCATACACTTCCAATTCAGATGTATTATATTTATCCAGATACATCGGAAGATAATGGTTTTTAAAGACTTTGAAACAACCTTGCTTAAATTTAACTACGTTTCTTAAAGTTTCTCCTGAATCACTTTCATACGTATCTACAATATCATTCTCCCATATCCGTTTACCGTTCTTGTCGGTCAGCCCGGTGTACTGGCAGAGGGTTTCGGGGTCGATTTCCCAGTACTCACCATACCCATTTTCAGTTCTGTCAATGATATAATGGTCATCACATGGATTGCCGTAATAGTATATTTGATTATGGTAACTTCCCTCAACCCACCATTCTTCTTTCGGCAGCTCCCGCCAGTTCTTCCGCTTGGCTTTAAATAAAATTTCTCTGCTCATTTATTCCTCCTCCGGCTTCTCACACCGCTCAAACTCTATCCTCCACACCCAGGGATTTGCTTCCCATCCGTAGAGTGGAAGGTCTTTCTTTTTGATACGGGAGTTCCATACTGACATGTATTCTGCCATTATGCTTATACCGTCCAATCTACCATCTACTCTCACCCAACACGAAGCTCCTTCTTTCAATGCCTCTTTCGAAGTTATATCTTGCAACCTCTCCACCCTCACTGAAAGCACCTTGAGCCAGATACGGACGGCTTCTTTCGGCATGTGGATAGATGGGCGCCACTTTTCATCACTATCTTCCGAATTGGCTATGCTTGCCTTATATCCGTAAAATTCCGCCATATAGCAGCTCTTGCCTTTTCCTATTCGCTTTTTATATTTATGCCATGTTTCCTTGACATACATAATATCGTCCTGTTGATAAGGTGGATATATTCTTCCGTTTCCAAAACTCATATCGTATATGTACAGCGGATTGTCATTGACTTCAAAATATCCTTGCGGCTGCGGCTTCACCGCTTGCCTTGTAACCGTCTTTCGCCCATCCAGAATCGCCCGAACCATGTCGGTATTGAATAATATCGGTTTTACTCTGCTCATTCACATCACCTTTTCTTTCTGTTTTTATCTGCGTTCAATTTGCAATATCCGTACTTACACCCTTGAATCATACTTATTTTCCCTCCGTAAAATGATGTTATCATTGGCCGTGATTTATGATATTTGCACCTATGATTTTTACACTCCATGATTATCTCTCCTCGAAAAATTCTTCCCGTTCCCTCAGACGTTTTCCGTCTGGACTTTCCTGTGACTTTTGTGGAATAACACCAGAATGTAAAATTTCAATCGCACGATTTTTCTTAATATATCTCCCATACACTGGATATTCGTTTACAACAAATTCCATCTCGTTTTTCAACGCCTTGGAAACTGCTTCTAAGTCATATGCAGTCGGCGCACACATAGCCGCAATTCTCACAGGGTCATTTTCTACTCTGTCCTTTATCAGTTCATCAGCGTCAATCAGTCTCATTCTTCCTCACTCCAATATCTGACCGCATTCTACGCATACATCAAAGCCTAAACAGGTATTATCATGTTCACAATTAGGACAATGCAACGTTCCATCATCCCACTCCACAAGTCTCTTTTTCTTTTGCTTCTCCATCGCCTCCCGGCACTCTTCCACCGTTCCGATTTCCCGGTACTGCTGGATTTCTTCGAGGGCTTGGATGCCATATCAAGTGACTCTCTCAACATCTGATACCCACTTGTTGGCATATTTGCTTTTATCGCTTCAATAGCCTCGTTTTCGTTTCTTATCAATTTCTCTGTCATGGTTATCTTTTGCATTTCTCTTTTACCTATCATCTTCCGTAACCTCCACAATCTTTCCGTTCCGCATGGTGTACCATGTGTTTTCTTTGATATGTTCTCCATCCACACGTACCATTTTTGCTCCTTTCAGTTTCCAAGTATCCGGTTTCCAGTATTCACTTTCATCCCCTTCCCAGTCTGCTAGTACGAGAAAAGATCCTTTTACTCCACTTACTCGTCCTTTGTATCCCCAAGCAATGGCGATACTTTCTGGATCCTTTGCTGACGATGCTCCCTTGTATCCTGTCGCTGACGATGCTCCGCAGTTTCCTGTCGCTGACGATGCTCCGTAGTCCCCTGTCGCTGACGATGCTCCCTTGTATCCTGTCGCTGACGATGCTCCGCAGTCATCATCAGATCCTTTTTCTTCCTTGATTCTTTCCCTTATGTAATTAATGGACGCTTTTACCATTCCTGCAATATTGATTTCAGCTCCGATCTTCATTTTTGTGGATGCTACTTTACTATCATCCCCTCTTCTCGACAAATCTCCACTCTGCTCAACCTCATAGTAAACTGAATGTGCCGGATCGTAGTATGAAAAGCAGTCAAGCGGATACTCGCAGGCGTGCATCCCACATTCACATGATTGTGCTCTATCTTCTTCATATTCTTTCCCTACCTCATATTGTTTTCCTCTGCATGTTAGGTCTCTATTAAAACCCTTATAAGATTTTATTACTTCACTCATTCACTTTTCCTCCAATCATTTGATATATGATTCTACAAGTAACTTCCGTGCATATTTTATGCCGCTGTTGATCTGTGTCTTTTTCGGTATGGGATTGTATTTGTTGTATATTTCGTTCCACTTTTCCAACTTGAACTCTTTCCAGATTTCATCTTCTTCCTCTACTTCCGCACACTCTTTTTCGTATTCCTCAAGTCGCTTTTTCTCCGTCTTACAGCGTGTCAAGATCTCTATAGCAAGTGTTAAATTGTCCATTAATCTTTCTCCTTTCCCACAAGCTCATTTACTATCTTTGTTTTTGTATCCTCTATCAGCTTGATTCCTGCATTTCTGTCATATTGACTACCTTACTCACTTTCCAAAAACCTGTATTCCATAAGATCCGCAAGCATCAAATACTCTTTTGCTTTCTTGCTATCTCCATGTTGTTTTTTCCTTACCTATATGTATATTTACGATTAGCCAGTCTATCGGCTGATTTTTCTATCTGATTCTGCGATACTGCCGAGAGATTACTAGAGAGAATTAGCGTCACAATAAATAATTCATCTTTTATCTCCCGCCTTTTTCTCAACAACTCTCTCATTTTCTTGTACTCACTATAACCGTCACAGACATTCAAATTTTGCGAGAATTCTATTTCATGCTTTACGTTCTCTATTTTCTTATCGGTATCCGATAATTTTACGTTTAGGAATTCCTTTCTCTGTTCTGCTTCTTTCGCTAGTCCATTAAAACTTTTCACTTTGTTCACCCATGTTTGCACACATGAGGGAATTCCTGCTCTGTATGTATTCATAATGACTTTCGATTCACCGGGGACATTCACCATTTGCGAATCTACATCCGGCACATCTGTATATTCTTCTCCTACCCGTTCTACTTGAAAGTGGAATCGTTGCAGTGTTTTCGGTAGATGCGCTTTAATATGTCGAGCCTTTTCTTCCGGAAATCTTTGCGCTGCTTTATGGTTGCATGTACACGGTCTGCCCGCAGAATCCAATCGGATTGCTTCTTTCCGGTTTGTAATAATGTAGTCCAATTTACATCACCTTCCTTCCAATGATCTTCCGGGACTCGAACCCGGAACCGATCAGTTATGAGCCGATTGCTCTCACTATTGATCCAATGATCCATAATTTAGAGTACACAAATAAACATACTGATAATTTGTGTATGTAAATCTAATTTTCGCGCAATATTTTTTTATAAAATTGGGATTTTATTTTGACATGTATCGCTAAATATGCTAATATGTAGATGCGGTACACGTCAGTACCGTGGTCAATTAACTTACATCATTCGCTCTTATGCGTTTGAGTGTCTCTTAATTGATGTTTTGCGTAAGCAGCCCGGAGGATTGCCAGTCCGTTGAGGGGCTGCTTTTTTCGTATCTGTAAAACTACAGATATAAATCAGATCATCTACGTCAATTCTAATTGATACGTTTCTTTTGATCCGCTTTGTATTATATGTAATGACTCTTCCAGAATTCGTCAATGTTCGGAAAATTTCACCATCTCCGACTTCTTCTGGAGGATCACCCTCTTTGATGCGATAGAAATATCTTTCTTTATTCCAATACACCATATAAATCTTTAAAAACTTCCACATTGAAATTTGATTTCTCATTTTGTACCCTCCCTTAACTGTGGTCTCAGTATACCAAACACATGTTCGCTTGTCAATGGTTTTATGAACATATGTTCGTTTTTTACATAAGATCGATAAATCTGTTAGACAACCTATATTGATATACTCCGTAATCAATACCTTTTTCTTCCAGTAACGAATCATATACTCTCTGGGAGAAATCTGGGATTTTTTCCATTTTAACCTCATGCATAAAGTTTATCCCATATCGGATCATCCCCTGCTCATATACATAATTAAAAATTCCGCTATTGGATAATTCTGAAATAGTAAGATGAATTCCTGTATATTCTGAAATTTTTCCCATATAAAGTCTTAAACGTCTTTTTAGAACCGACAACTTATTTTCAGCCCGATATTCTTTAGTAAGCTTAAAAATACTATCCTCAAATAATGAATCTATATATTTTTTTTCGCTATACTTCCCCACTTTTTCACTCTTTGCTTGTTCGCATTGTAATAGTAATCCAATTAACATTCTTGATACTACTACATCTTTCCCTCTATGAGTATGCACAACACACTGTTCCAAATCAATATCCTGTCGTCTTAGGTAAATCAAATCATCAAAATTGTTCCTTGCTATCCCCTCATATACAGCCATAAATACAGGCATCAATATTTCTCTCGATCTTGTTGTAATTAAAATTTCCCTACACCGTTTTGCTTCTTCAATCGAGAGATATACATCTGACAAAGCAATCTCATTGATTTCTTTCAAAATATTTCTTGTCAGAATTTTGGGATCAGCATAATTGATACTTGTATAATGATGATCCAAACACCACTTATTATAATCGCTAATATGTGACCTCATATACAGCTCAGTACTAAATGAATAATTTTTCATTATATACAATAGCTCATTTAGATCCATTTCGCACAGATCTTTCCCGAATTTATCTTCATATTGCCCCAATCTTTCAAATAGCTGCTTAACTCTAGTATTTTGATCCACCTGTCGATCTTTGAAATATCTTTGTTTTCGGCTTTGATGATACATTGCTCTACCTCCACTTTCACACCGGTAGTCTTCCATGATGAATATCTTGCGCTTGATAGATTGCACGAATCAAATAGGCGCTAGAAATATGTCCCATTTTCCAAACTAATCTTTCTTTACTAATAGAAGTTTCTGCTTCTACCAATAAAATGCTCGGTTTATATAAACCCGATTCATCCCGGATACCATATTGCTGAGACCATTTTGGATTGAGAGTTACATGAGTAGGGAGTACTTTCTTTGTTTGACTGGTAATCGGGATAATACTCACATTAGGACTGGATGAATTGCATTTATCATTGGAGATCACTACGCATGGTCTTCGATATTGCTGGATATGCTTATCTCTATCATCGGTCAATTCTGGAAGGTCTGCCATGTACACATCAAAAATATGGATTTCCGTCTGTGCTGTGCATTGCTTCTTATAATAATAAGTTCTGAATAAAACATCTTTTTCTTTTGTAATCGCTTCCATTTTAGGCCTCCTTTCTTTCTGATTTCAATATATCACTTGATCTATTTTACGTCAACACATTTTGACTTTTTTGTCCTATAATCAATTCTTTTATTCTATTTTAGTCAACATATATCATTTTTATGTATGTAATAATTTGCTGTAGTTTTAATATCTGAATGTCTCAAAACATTTCGCACTTCGACTAAATCCCTTTTCTCCTCATACATTTTTGTTCCACACCAATGCCGTAACATGTGAGGAGTAACCGTATTATTTGATGCCTTATTGCATAGATAACGCAGAGCTGTTTCTTTTAACCTCCCGTTTCGATTAGACAAAAATAATGCATTTGTATTTACTTTTTTTTTCTTACGCATTTCAAGATATTCACTGATCAACCCCATAAGATTATCTGGAATTGGTACAACATCTTGCGCTTCCATTTTCCCTTTACTGATCACAGTAATTCTCTGATGTTCTATATCAATATCAGATACATCTAAAGCAATCAGTTCTCCTCTTCGAAGCCCGCATTGTGCTAAGATATGAATAATCGTCGCATTCCTCAAATCTTGATCTGTATGGATTTCTTTGATATTTTCTCTGATTCGATCCATATCCACCTTCTCCGGCATCTTGATTTGATTATGATTAATTGTTTTTTCCGGTATAAAGTTCCTGTTTCTGCGAATCGTAGCCGTTTTTAAAATATTCTTATCGACCCATTCATTGTCTACTAAAAAACTCCAAAAACTACTAAATACATCAATCTTATAGTTTACTGATCTCACAGATTGTCCCATTTCAAGTAAATAATTCAAGTACTCTACCATATTAAATGATTTGATGTCCTTTAAATCTCCTGGATTCAATTTTTCTATGCTTTTTGTCGCTAAAACTCCATTATCAATCATCCAGTTCAGCATATGAGTTAAGTATGATAAATAATTTTTCTTTGTAAGGGCACTTTTGAAAAGTGAAAAATATGCTTTCATGAACGCCGGAAATGTGGCTATTTTTTTCTCAAACTTCCGGTTTACCTCTTGATAATATTCTTTCTTATACTGTTTACTCATACCCATCACCTATCCCATTTTATTACTATATGCTTTCTTTAATTTAATATGTATAAAAAAAGCACTTGCCTCCGCAAATGCTTCTACTTTAACATCATCAATATTATTTTGTGTGTTTCATCCGCAACTCTGCTTCTACTATGCATCTCCGTAAACTTTCCCGCCTCTCAGGGTCTGTTTCTGTTGCAAGTTCTTTCTGATACTGCGCTTTCATTTTTTTTGCATTTTCATATGCGCTCTGATTGATATTCTTATCGATATTCTTCATGATCCTTTGCGTCTTAAATAAACCTTTAAACATTCTATTCACCCTCTTCATATTTTTTTCATTATACCACACCTCCAAAACTTTTGTGAACTAATCTGACAAAGAAACTCTATCTTCTTGCATTGCTTTCTTAATTTTCATAGCTTCTCTCAATACTTGATGTCCTTGCTCTGTATTCACATTAGACTCTATCATTGTGTCAACCAACAAGTTATAAAATGTTTTCGGTAAAACAATATGCGATTTATCAATCATATAGTCATCTTCTGGAAGTTCTCTATAACGACTGAATAATTCCAGTAATCTTTTAATGGCATATTTATCAATTTCCACATCATAATCCAGTGAGCATTCATTGCCTTCGGCAATCCATGTTTCTTCCGGAAACATTTCTTCAAATTCTTTAGCAATTGCCACGATCTGACTTATTAATTCCCTGGAATCTCCTAGCTCGGCCGGAGAAAGTACTTTGTTTTCCTGCAAAAGTTCCATATATTTCATTGTAATATGAATTACATCTTCATACAAAAAATTTTCACTCTTCATAATCTTATTCCTCCATTCCTTCTACTGCATAAGGATCGGAAATAATCAATTTTCCATCACATACAATCGCAAATGTATCTGTATCTTCCAACGGTTTTTGTTTTATAAAATCATAATTGCAATATCCCTGACAAGCTACAAACACTGGCATATCATTCTGCAAGTCTTTGATTAATTCCTTTAAATATCCAACATTCATTTCTGGTTTCATCATAATCAATGTCTCCTTCCGATTTTTGAATGTCTACTTTTACTCTTTGAATGTCCACTTTTTGATATATCGAATTGCTTTTTGGAAATCCTTCGGGTTTAAATCCTTATAGGAGCTTCCGCAGTTAAATTTTTCCTTAACGCAATTCCACATATTAACAAAATACTTCCGAGACTGTTTCTTATACTCTGCACTATGCGCACCGCCCAACAGTTCACTGATACGGTCTTTTCCGGCCGAGTAAATTTTTCGCTGTTGTACTGTAGTCAACGTCATATTATCTACAACCTGCGTGAACTGCTTGTTCTGTTTCTCTACCACATCAGACAGATTGTTGATCTGTGCATATACCAGTTTCCATTCCATTTTCATATCTTGGAACATTAGCCCCATGTGGTTCTGCGGCGTTAGATTATAAGTGCCTGTTTTGCGAATCGCCGGAAGAACTTCGCTTGTTACCCAATGCTTGAACCGCTTTGCTGATTCAAGTTTGCTTCCGAAGATTAAAGCATACAGACCGGATTCATTGATAATCCATCCACCACGTTGCCCTAAAATCTTATAATCAAACTCAGTACCGTTTTGGTATTGAGTTTCTGCATTAAGCATAATTCGATCTTCCTCGTCCACATGGCGCTGAATATCTCTATTTTGATTTTCATATCCTAACTTTTCGGCCACGTCTTTCCCCACAAACCACGGCTCCCTATTCAGAACCAATGTCCGGATCTTCCCGAATTCTGCATTCTCAAAAAGCTGCATCTCATTTTTCGGCATGTCAAAATATTCACCTAAAATTTTTTCCATATGTAAATCTCCTTCCTTACCGTGATGACATCCTAGATTAAACCTAGCCCGTCTTGCTTACTGTATCTCATTTTCATAGATCAACCAGGAATAATAGCACTCATTGTCTTTTGTATCTTTAATCGTTATCATTTCATTGTTAACAGTATATTTCACTTCGGCTCCGGACTCTCTGAAGATAGCCAGAACAGCCATTGCATCATTGACCATAAAATGTCTTGCCTTTTCTCTACTCCAAAACGTTTTAATAAAGGATTCTCCATCAGCATCATCATAATAAACTGAATATACAATCAGCTTTTCCGGATTGCTCTTCTCCCATTCCTCAATCTTTCGCTGAAGCAATTTTCCGTCACTAATCGTTGTCTCAACAACGATATCGTCATCTTCACGCCATGCAAAGAATTCATTTGGCGTTTCTCCGGTACAATATTTGAAGCTGTCCGGCAAAATAAATCTTCCATTTTGGCCTTTTAAGTGTACATTTATTTTATACATTTTCATCATCCTTCCTTTCTTTGTCTAATAATTCGTGCAGTGTATCTTCTGCTCTTTTTGAGATTTCGATGATTTGCAGATTAATTTGCTCCTTCCCTTCTAAATGTTTTAAAATCTTGGAGGTGATCATTGATGCGAATGTCATGTAATCCGACCACTCGTCTTCAACACCAAAATCATCGATTGCTTCACACGCAGCTGCTCCGATAAGTATTCGGATATATTTTTCTGATAACCAATAGCTTTTCTGTTCCATGACTTTCTCCTTAAATTTTCCACAGAAAAAGCACCATACTTATTAGTACAGTGCTAATTTATATTATTATTTACTTGTTTCTTGACACCATTGCTGATATTCGTCAAGTCTTTGAACGAATCCACTAAATTCTGGTACTGTGAAATCAAGTTCTGAATATCGGACAGGATAAATAATTCCTTTACTGATTAATTGCGCTCTTGTTGGTGAAACCATTTGTACCGTTTTTTTCAACTGCTTTGCAATATTAGAAATAGTACACGGCAATTCACCACATCGTACCATCGAAAAAATAAACTTCTTGTCTCTATCAGAACATCTCTCATACCTTACTTTGAAAAATCCGGTATCAAGATTATTGTAGAAGTCCGGAATGGATTTTTCCACATCTAAACATTCTATTAGTGTTTTGTCGGTGTTTTGATATACAATATGACATAGCTGTTGGATAAAAAAAGGATATCCTTTTGTAAATGCTATAATTTTCTCTACAGCATCTTTAGTGTAAGAAATTCCAAATTTTTTAACTGGTTCTTCAATAGCCTTTTCTGATTGTTCGGCAGTTAGTGAATCAATTTCTTTATATATAAAAAGCCTTTCAGAATAAGATTTTTCCTCTGACAACATTTTATAAATTTTCGGAAGTCCTGCTCCAACAACCATAATTGGATATCCTAATTGATTGGCACGATGTAAGGCTGCAATTAGCGATCCTAGCTCTTCCTGTTTCATATACTGTATCTCATCGATAAAAAAACAAATCGGAGTCTCTGATTTATATGCTACCTCTCCAATAGATGTAAATACATCCGTTAAACTTTGGATTAAACTCGTTGACTGATACAACTCCCTTTCTTGCACAGACAATGAAAATGTATAATCTTCTGGATTATATGAAATTACCAAAGATTTGATTGCGTCTAACGGTTTTTGTAATAATCGATGGATTTTTTCCATCGTACTTACTTTTCTTAAAAAAGCTTGTGCACATGTAGCGATCTGCGAAATAAAATTATTTCTCTCTTCCACTTCAATATGCCTACAAAAAATATCTTCCTCTTCAGCAATTTCTTGTAATTTGTTAATCAATACGGTCTTTCCTACTCCACGTAATCCGCTAAAAATAATTGATTGCGTTGGAATATTTGCTGTCAACGCAACAAACATTTTTTTTACATTCTCTATATCTTCATCACGCCCAGCTAAATATTGTGGCATTAACCCAGCTCCTGGCCGATAGGGACTTATTTTAAACATCATTATCACCTCTTTCTATCTCGTAAACCACCCATTGTCTAAAACCTGTAGGATTGCGGTAGACATTGTTCAATTTGATTCTTGTGCTTTCTTACAATTTTTAATTCATACCCAAGAGCATCTTACATTCGACAAAACGCCCTCAACGATAGTCTTTGTGTTTTCTTCTCAATTCGCGAAATAACCTATTGTTTATTGCCTGTCATTGATGCAATCTGTGATTGAGTGATCTTTTCAAACTGATCATAGTACCAATTAATTGATATTCTTCCCTGCTATCATCCCATGCTTTGCGAAAAGATTCATTTTCTTATCTTCTCTTATCAATTTCTTTTTCTACATCCAATTTCACAAACGGCATACATTTCACCTCTTTAAACAAATACTACTTCAATAATTGCATGGAACACATTATAATTACAATTTATGAGATACCCCTAATTTTTCCATTAGTGCATCTTGTAAAACTCTTGAAACATTAATACCGGCTTTATCTGCCTCATAATTTAACCAACTTGGCAGAGAAACATTTTTTCTAACAACTTTTGTATCAATTTTCCTTCTATACTCATCGGAATCAATATCTACATAAGATAAAACGGTCACTCCTTCATTAGAAAACTCTCCCTTTTCAACATCTAATGAGTCGGATGGGTTTTGTATTTCTTCATTTGAATCTTCCATAGAAACACACACTAATTCAATAGCATCTCGTGCCATTTCAATCGCATCATTCATATCTTTGCCTTCTGTTGTAATATTTAAATCAGGAACTTCTACTAAGATACTCGATTCGACTTTTGTAAATAAAACAGGATATACTGCTTTCAAAATATCTCCTCCATTCTTTTTTACATACTATCAATGAATTTATTTATATGTATGGATCGGGGATTATTATAATCCCCTTCTCTTCAAAATAGTTTTTGCTAATATCTCATTTATCTCTGTGTGACGAGGAATACATTCTCGTTCTTTTCCTCTCACATAGATATCATGCCCACCTCCATGTCTTTCAAACTGAAATCCTCCATTTTCTAGCTTTTTTACTAGATCTTTTCTTTTCATAACCTCATGAATCACCTCCAGTTACCCTTAATTATACACAAAAAATGTGTATAGTCAATAGTGTTATACACATTTTTTACACAACACGAGAGTCATTATTAGGTTTTGTCTCCCATTTCTTCCGGTTGTATTTGCCCCAAATTTGCTTATACTCCGCTTCTGTTGTTACCGTTGCATTCCCATTCACACGGAATACACAATAAGGATCTAAAGATCCTTCCAATACAAATTTATTAATTAGCTCTATCATGGTTTATGTATCCTTTCTTGATGTTTTGCTTACATCTGACCAGTTTGCCAGCCTGTTCCAGATGTTTCGTCATTTTGTTTTGCGTGAAGCAGCCCTAATTCATTGGAAATTGCCAGTTTCCTAAATTTTTCGTCATACACATGTTACACCATCCCTTTCTCACGTCTGAGGTAATCAATCGCTTCTGGAAAGATTTGATCCATATTAATATTTGCATAGTCATAGGCACATCTTGCCATATCTTTATTGTTCCGTAAAATTTCCACTTTAGATACTATCCGAGTAGGTTTCATCCCTCTAACTTTTCTGTAAATGTCTCGCCTCCCCTCCCAATCAAGTTTATAATCCTTATCTAATCTGCGGAAGAACTTATGCCATACTACAGCTGTCGTATTTCCTTTTCCATAGAATTCCCAGATATATTTTACCAATCGTTCTAATTCTTCCAAAGACACCGGAGGGAATGATACTCCATTTGTATTTATTTTTTTCTCATGCTTTTCACCTTTTAACTTCTTGGAATTTTCCAGCAGGGTTTCTAATTTTGCCCGCAAAATATTCTTCATTGATGGGTTCTTATGTTCCATCCAAAAGAACAACTCCATCATACTTCGTGCTTTACGTCCTGTTTCCTCAAAAAACTCCTTCTGGTATTGTGTGTAGCATAATCCATACTGTTTCGTTAATTTCTTGTAAGCGTCCGACAAAACTGCTTTTTCGTCTCGGTAATGATGATCAAGCTTAACTATCTCTTTCAGGATGTCTCCCAAATCATCACGATATTCACGATATTCCAGTTCATAATGGGAAATTGTATAAGGTATCTGCCACTGTTCCTTATTCTTTTCCGTAGCTTTTACTGTTCCAGATCTCTTCGTTTTCTCCGGTCTTACCTCCACTATACTGCTTGGATATTGAATGATCTTATTGAGAATATCTCCCTGATTCAAAATCACTTTTGCCATCATCGAAAATGATTTTTTCATCGTATCACGGAATATCTCATTCCGCTTGAATTCTTCCTCTAACATCGTATTTTGCGACCTTAAGAAGTCCTGAAGCATTTCCCGTGCCTCAGCAGGTAAATTTTCCGTCTGATCTGACAGAACCAACGATGTGTTGGCTTCCTGTTGTTTCTCAGCTACTAGTTGTTCCGCAAGGAAATAGGTATTTACTAATTTCCTGTGCTGTTCCCATGCTACCGGATCATTCATTGACTTTACAATCATTAAATAGCCGGACTTCGTGAGAAGTGTTCCAGACGGAGCTTTCGGGTTGAATCCATACACCGCTGTCATTTTGTCTCCCAGTTCTTTTCGTCTCACAATGAAGTAATCTATGTTCTCTTTAAAGTATTCCTTGTTTCTTATAAAATTTTTCTTTGAAGATCCTGTTGCCCTTTTGTGATATGTGTCAATATCACTAAAAGTCAGAACAATTTGACGATCATAAAATTTCCGCGTCAAAGTTGTCCCATCTATACACATTAAATTTTCCATTTATTTACATCTCCCATCAAATATAACGTCATCATATCAGTTGCTCTGTCACATTGATCCCACAATTCTTCCTCTATTTCTTTGTTAATATCTGGGAATACATATTCTACGTTCTGTAAGAAAGATAGATATTCCGATATTCTTTCTAAAGAATACCACTCGTTTTTAACGTTTGTATTTTTGAAACAAATCTTAAACTGTTTTTCAAGCTTTCTATTATTCTTACATAATGGACTGATATAAATCCTTTGAATAGATTCAGTTACTACTTGATTCTTTATCATTTGTAATCTACTATTTAAATCAGATGTTATGCCAATTTTGCAATGTCTTTCTGTAATGATTAAATAAACCCATCCGAACCTCCTCTTAAAATTAAATACAAAGTCGTACTGCTTGCTAATATTTTTTCCATATCTACGACATTCTTCTGTGTCATCAAATTCAAGAATATATTTTGATATATCTGTTTCTCGATCATAGACCTTAATTCCAATCACTATATCTATCTCCTTAGTTTTATGTTTTGGTATCTCAGGGACTCCGTGTCCCCCGACATCCGTATGTTGATCTTATCTCGGTGTACGCCATGATACCGACATCCAATCAACAAATTTTCCACCAAAAAAGCACCATACTAAAATAGTATCGTGCTTATGATCTCTACATTATTAAAATATCTCCATATGTTCTATATCTGATAACCTTACAGTATAAATAACATTTTCATCGTCCAAATACGAAGGTTCTTCTCTATAATTTTCATTGGTTTTCTTATCAAACTTCCCAAATGCGGATATAGCTATCCATGATTCTTCCCCTTTTTCTTCCATATTTTTCTGATGTCCAATTAGATAATACTCTTGATCTTTCAGATATATTTTTAAATTAGATCCGTCCTTCCAGTTGATTACTTCACGCCATATATCGTCATTTGTTGTTTTATGGAACCAATATACCATTACATTAGAAAACCATTTTCTTGATACTATCAGTGCTATGCAGATAGACAAAACAGTTCCCATAAATATTGCTATTGCAGAATTGACTAACGCATTGTCTGGGATCAATAACAGAAATCCTATTTTTACTCTCATAAATGTAATTACTGTCTCTTATACACATCTCCGAGCCCACGAGACATGCGCAGATCTC
>OWIK01000149.1_pt1 | contig 28390 bp, 29 predicted proteins | sample 1732691 | NCBI WGS metagenome assembly OWIK01 (sample SAMN05065743, study PRJEB22554) | human gut metagenome | biome: ENVO:2100002; feature: ENVO:00000062; material: ENVO:00002003 | host: Homo sapiens | place: USA | reverse complement strand
GATCTGCGCATGTCTCGTGGGCTCGGAGATGTGTATAAGAGACAGCCGGAATACATTCCGTTGCCCGCAATGAAAGTTCCCAACGACCCGCAGGGGCTTATAATTACCAAATGGCAGTTATCCCCGGAGGAATTGGAGAGAGTGAAAGAAACCGGAACAATACATTTGTCAATGCTGACGTTTAACCAACCATTGCAACCCGTATTGTTGACGGTAGATTTTCCAAGCGAGCAGAAAGAAACATAACTTAAAAACAAAGTATATGGAAAGTAAAAAGAAAAAGCGTTTGTTTATCCATGTGGGCGACGTGAGGATTGCGCCGGACATTATCAGCGCATACGCACCGATAAGCAACCCGACAAACCCGACGGGCGTACAAATCATTTTCCCGAACGGTCGGTATTTGGAGATTAAGACAACCCAGCAGGAACAACAAAGAGTTATTGCGACGTTGGATAAACTGAAAGAGCCAACAACGGTTTAACAAGCAAAAAACGCCCCGGAATTTCAACCGGGGCTTTGCCGCATATAGACGGAAAGCAAAACGGGCTAAAATTAGCCCCATAGAACGACGATAATTCAAAAGACAATAAAAGTATCAAGTAACAAACAAAACCCGCTTAAAACGAAAATTCCCCGAAAATAACAAGCAAAGGGAAAGCGACGTTTGAGAGGAAAGCAAAAGACTTTGCCGTTATAAAAAGGTTGGAAAATGGAAGCAAGTAAAAGACAAAGGGGCGGACGCCCAAAGATGTGCAAGCGAACGAAAGACCAAAGGGAATTTGATTTGTCGTTTTGCTCAAATCTGTTTTTGCGTGGTTACACGTACAAAGAGATTTCCGAAAGACTTAATGAAGAAAACGCCCGGCGTGGCGTCGGTTACACAATCAGTAAACAAATGGTTTATTGGGATATGCAACAATTGCTTATTGAGTGGAAACGTGAGCGCATGGAAAATATAGACGATTACGTTACGCAGGAATTGCGAAAGTTGGATAAAATGGAGGTTGAATTGTGGGAGGCGTGGGAGCGTTCCAAGACCGGGAAATTGCGAGAGAAAAACAGACAGAACGCAAAGCCCCGTAAAGTTTTAGAGGATGGCGACAACCCGGAATATTACGGGTATGAGGAAACCACAACGGAAACGTCCGCCGGGAACCCCCGGTTTTTGGATTTGCTTTTGAATGTGCAGCAACGCCGGGCAAAGATGTTGGGATTTGATGCACCAATTAAAGTTGAGATTCCGGGAATAGAAAAAAGCATAAACGGAGATGCACCGCAATATGATGTATCAGCAATTCCGGAGGATTTATTGTTTGCGGTTGCTGACAAATTACAATCAGCAGAGTATAAAAAGATATTGGCAGAGAAAGGAGTAAACGACGATGGCACGGACAATAAAGAATAATATCAAGAAAAAGGACGAACCGCAGCCCGTACACACGTGCGGGGAGTGTGGTTGGGGTTCATTTTATTATGAACATTCAAATTTAGATACAAACGGAAAGCCTATTTGTCTGAATTGCCCGTTTGTAACCAACCGTAAAATGATTCGTTCGGAAAAAGCGTGTGACAAATGGAAACCAAAAGCGAGAAAATAAGATGCAAAATGTTTTCGTTGTCACGAACCCACAACGGATAAAAAAGAGAGTAAGCAAAACCATATAAAAACTATCAATTTGTAAAATATGGATAATGAGCAGTTGTTGAAAATGTATGCAGCATTGAAAAATAACCCCGGCGAGATAGTCAAAGAGGCGTCACGCCATAGGTTGTTAAACTTTGCCCGGTATATGCAACCGGATTTAGCATTGGAACCGTTTCACGTCGTTTATTATACGTTGTTGGATATGTTTGCGCATGGCAAAATACGAAAGATGATTGTACAACAGCCGCCGCAACATGGAAAATCGGAGGGGTCAAGCCGCAAATTACCCGCATTTATGTTGGGGTTAGACCCCGACCGCAAAATATGTATCGGTTCGTATGCGGCGACAATCGCACGGGATTTTAACCGGGACGTTCAACGAATAATCGACACGCCCCGGTATCGTGAATTATTCCCCGGCACGTACTTAAATGGGTCGAACGTCGTAACAATGGCGAATACCTATTTGCGCAATTCCGATGTTATCGAAATGGTCGGGCGTAAGGGGTCGTTGCGTGTCGTCGGTCGTGGCGGTTCGCTGACGTCTAAAACCGTGGACGTTTCGATATTGGACGACGTGTATAAAGATTACGCCGAGGGTAACAGCCCGATAGTACGGGCGGCGGCGTGGAAATGGTACACGACCGTTGTACGCACCCGTTTACACAATGATAGTCAAGAATTGATTGTATTTACCCGTTGGCACGACGACGATTTGATAGGGCGCATTGAAAAGAGCGGCGAAACGATTATTGATGTTAAGTGTTGGGCGGATTTGGAGGACGTAACGCCGGGGGCGTGGGTGCGCATAAACTTTGAGGGGTTGAAAACCGGGGAACCGACCGAGATAGACCCACGGGAACCGGGGGCGGCATTATGGGAAAGCCGACACAGTAAGCAAAAGTTGGAAGCGCAAAAGGCATTAGACCCGGTGCAATTTCAATGCCTGTATCAAGGCAACCCCGGTTCCGCCGAGGGTCGATTGTACCAACCTTTCAAAACGTGGGTCGAAAAATCCGATTACGGCACGTACATTCGTTCCGGCGCATACATTGACGTTGCCGACGAGGGCGACGACCTGTTGTTTGCCGCAACGTATGACGTGTATAAGTCCGACAATCTGTTTTTCAACGAGAAAACAAAGCGCATGGAGCCGATATTGTTTGCCCTTATTACAGATATGGAAATGACGGACGAAAATACGGACGTTACAACCGTAACCGTCCCGGCGATGATTAACCGGAACGGGACGCAAAAAGCGTGGGTTGAGAGCAACAACGGTGGTGCGGGTTATGAAAAGGTTATCAAAAAGAAAGTCCGGGCGATTACCGACCCGTTTTATCAAGGGGGCAACAAGGAAAGCCGGATAATAACAGCGTCCGCAATGGTTAATCAACATATAATTATGCCGTTCGGTTGGGAAACCCGGTACAAAGCCGTTTACGACCATGTAACCGGATTTTTGCGCAATTTCGGAGCCAATACGCACGACGACCCGGAGGACGGATTGACCGGAATATACGAAAAAGAGTTGGCGGACGGCGATACACGACCATACAGCCAAGCAACAAGGGGCGTTAAACGTCGTAACTAACAATTTATTTCATATACGCAAGAGTTTAACGGAAAAATATTATAACTTTGCAAAAGATAAATGGGGTAAAGGGTTAGCCCCGGAGATAGTAAAACGAGTTTTAAACATTAAAATTTTAGGATTATGATTTGTAAGTGTCCGGCGGGTACGGCTTTGCCCGATATTCCCGTAAGTAATTGCCCGGAAAGTTTTGGGCAGATTCAGAAAGTAGCATTTCAAAGATTGTACAAAAGCACCGGAGAAAAAAATTCATTTACAACCGATGCAGGTATTGAAAAAAAAGTGTCGTGGACGCCGTTGTTGTCGGCTGACGATGATACAAAGATTGTTATTTCCCCATACATTCAAGCCCCGACAGCAGAAGCAGGCGCACCAAGAACGTTTGGAGGTGGTAACGAAACATTGGGGGGCGTTGAAGAAATTGTGGGACGTGAGCCAACGCCATTTACCGGGGTTATGCGAAAGTTGCCACAGAAAATTATCAAGGCTTTGAAAGAATTGCAGTGCGAAAGTTGGGGCGACAATTTGGGCGTTTATCTGTTTGACGAAAACGGCGCAATTGGAGCAATTCAAGACGCAAAAACAGCAACAACTCATTATCCGATTCCAATACGTTCTTTGTTTATCGGCGATAAAACATTGGGCGGATATGAGGCACCGGATAGCAACAATATTCAATGGGTATTTTTGCCGAATTGGTCGGATGATTTGGCAATTATTGTTCCGGAGGATTTCAACCCGTTAACTGATTTAAAGTCGGGAGCATAGTAACGTTAGGGGATTTTTCAATTGATTTTTCAAATGACTTTGCGGTTGTTATTCATTCAACAAATGAGTATTCAGTAAATTACGTTAAGTCTATGGTAAAACAAAAGAAAAGAACGAGGCTATGACAAAGACAACAAAAGTTTTATTGGTTTGTCCCCAACACAATATGAAACGAGAATTTGAGATAACGCACGCCGAACGTTTGTTGATGATGGGAAATAACGGCGGATGGCAGTTGCCGGAAAACTCAAATTTTGAATTTAGCAAAGATTATGGGATTAGGTATAAACGACATAAAAAAACAGATTACGGAGCAAAAGAAAGGGGCGACGATTAACCGTGCGATTGTACACCAACAGCGCATTAAGTTTCACGCCGAAACCTTTGTTGCGCCGTATATCAGTCAACCGTTAACGGATTTTCTGAATTTCGTTTCAAACATTATACCCGACGATAAGTTTAAAATTTTCAAAACTCTTTTCCGTTACCCCGTTAAGACCAACGAGGTAACGGGAATTTGCTTTGATAAGTTGAGCCGAATTTTTGACGGTCGTAACCCGGCGTTCAATTATCAGTTTATGGAGAGCGGACAAAGGGACGATTGGGAGTATTATAGACAGAACGTTTTAAGGGAGCCGGAAATTTGGAGTTCTAAAGGGTGGGAATATTTCAAAACCGAAATTAACAGCGTTCTAATTGTGGATTTGCCAACGGAGCAAGACGCCGCCGATAAATACCCCCGTCCGTATTTCTATTGGTTGCCAATTGAGCAGGTAATAACGTTTGATGCAGACCCGGTAACGGGCGTTATGCGATGGATAATTTTCAAGCAGGACGACAAACGTATTGCAGTAATTGACGATGAGAGATACCGGGTATTTACGGAGAAAGACGGGAATATTGGCGATTTGCTGATTGACAGCCCCTACGATTTAGGTTATACCCCCGCCCGTTTCTTTTGGAATGAGGCAATAAGTTTGAGGGAACCCGATGTTAAGGCGTCGCCATTGACCGAGCAGTTGGAAAGCATGGATTGGTATCTGTTTTATCATATATCAAAACGGCATTTGGATATGTACGGTTCATATCCTATTTATTCCGGCTATGAACAAAGTTGCGATTTCAGCAACGCAGAAAATGGCGATTATTGCGACGGCGGGTTTTTGAAAGACAAACAAGGACGTTACAAGTTAGACCAAGCCGGGATATTAGAGCGTTGCCCGAAATGTGGCGACAAACGAATTGCCGGGGTTGGTTCTTTTGTTGAAATACCCGTTCCCGATGGCGACAAACAACCGGATTTGCGCAACCCGGTTCAGATGTTGACCGTTGACCGTAATAGTTTGGATTATAATGTTGCCGAGGAAGAGCGATTGCGCAACAATATTATCACGTCTATTGTCGGAACGAATGAGGAAATAACAACACGAGACGCATTGAACGAACAACAGATAAAAGCAAATTTTGAGAGCCAAAGCACAATTTTAAACCGGGTAAAGAAAGGATTTGAGGCGGCGCAACAATTCGTTGATGAAACGGTTTGCCGATTGAGGTACGGCAATTTGTTTGTTTCTGCAAAAATCAATTTAGGCACGGAATTTTATATTTACGATGCAATGGAGTTGCGGAAACGTTACAAGTTAGCAAAGGAAACCGGAGCAAGTGAGGCAGAATTGGACGCAATGCAAAACCAAATTATCGAAACGGAGTACCGGAACGACTCGACCCAATTACAACGTATGTTAGTGTTGGCAGAATTGGAGCCGTACCGACATTTAACCCGTGCCGAGGTATTAAATTTATATGGGCAACAGATAATTAGCGAACCGGAATTGCGTGTAAAACTGAATTTTGCTAATTTTGTTCGCAGATTTGAGCGAGAAAATACAAATATTTTGGAATTTGGAACGCAAATACCATTTTCCGAGAAAATAAAAGTAATAACTAATAAATTTTACGAGTATGCAAATGAAAAAAACGTTTAACAACGAAGTTTGGCAGGACGTACAAGGATTTGAAAGCATATATCAAGTTAGCACAATGGGGCGTGTCCGTAGTCTAAAGAAAGGGATAATTAAAATATTAACCCCGTGTATTAATAATATGGGCTATTTGATTTTAACCTTTTACGCAAATGGCAAACAAAAAACATTTCATGTGCATAAATTAGTGGCTAATACATTTATTCCCCGAATAGAGGGAAAAACATACATTGACCACATAAATGGCGTAAAGACAGATAATAGAGTTGATAATTTGCGTTGGTGTACTGCAAAAGAAAATGCAAACTTTGAATTGTCTATTGAAAACAGAAAAAAGGCAATGCGTAAAGTATGCGGAAAATCAGTAAATCAATATGATTTGGATGGTAATTTTATAGCTACATATGCAACATTGAAAGATGCGGAAAATATAACAGGAATTTATTACCAAAACATTCGTGCGTGTTGTATAGGAAAATATAAAAGAGCCGGGAAATATACTTGGAAGTTTAATAATTAAAGAACAAAATTATGAGAGTAAAAGCAGAAACAGAGGGTAAAACAAAAGACGTCAATATTTTAGACGTTACCCCGGAAAATTTTATTGTACCAAAGGGCGAGGAAGATTGTTATCATTGCCGAATTGAGGTTAAGAAATTCAACCAAGACACGGGCGAAAGAATTTCAAAACCACGTATGCAGGTTTTCGGCAAAAAGTTCTTTGAATCTTTTGGGTTGCACAATTTGAGAAAGCAGGGTTTTACCGTTGATGTAATGCACGACCCGAACAAATGGTTGCAGGAAAACGAGGCTAAATTGGAGGCAGAAAAACAGAAGAAAGCCGAAGCCGGTGCAAAAGCCAAAGCAGAGGCAGCAGAGGCAGAGAAAAAAGCAATGAAAGAAGCTATGAAAGCCGAAATTCTTGCAGAACTGAAAGCCGAGGGATTGTTGGCAACGGCGGCAAAGCCGGGAGGAAAATCAAAGGAAACACCGGAAGCAAAGCAGGATGCGCCGGAAACAAACAAATAAGTTAAACCAAAAAATTATAAAGATATGGCACAGATTGCACAGCAGGACAATTTGATTGTTACAAGTACGAAACCAATTGCGACGATAGACGAAGCCGCAAAAAAGAAATTGAAAGAATGTATTGAAGCCGGAACGATTAACGATGTTATTGTAGTAACACCGGAAACGGAAAAAATAACAAACAAATCAAAGGTATTGGCATGGTCGAAAGACGTAACAACACCGCAGGCACCAACATATAAGGTTGCGTTGGTAGATTGCAATACCGGAAAGTTGATCGTATTTAGTTTGAGTTAATAATAAAAGGGTAATATTATGGCATTAACAAGAGAAATTTTGGTAGCGAATGCGGCTTTGTCCGGTTTGACTGACGAACAGATTAACGCAATTACAACGTTATCACAGAATGACGAAAATAGTGTAATAGCAAAGAAAACCGGGGAAATTTACGGCAATTTGGATGCGGATATTTTGACAGCGTCCGGAGTTGAGAAAAACGGAACTGAAAAAACATACGATTACGCAAAACGTGTGTTGGGAGATTTTAAGACAAAAGCGGAAAGCGTTACCGGGTTGGAATCACAGATTGCAACATTGACAAAAGAGAAAACCCGTTTGGAAAAAGTAATTGCCGACGGTGGAGCAGATGCAGAAACCGCAAAGCAATTAAAGCAGGCAAAAGCAGATTTGGCAAACGTTACAACTCAATATACAGAGTTGAACAAAAAGTTTGAGGCAGAAAAAGAAAACCACGCCAAAGAGTTGTTCGGCATTAAGATAGACAACGAATTGCAAACAGCGTCCGCAGGGCTTAAATTTAAGGCAGGTTTGCCGGAAAGTGTAACAAAGGTTATTTTGCAGCAGGCTAACGATAAAATCAAGGGAATGAACCCGGAATATATCGACGATGGCAAAGGCGGCAAAATTTTGGCGTTTAAGGACGAAACCGGGGCGATTATGAGAAACCCGAACAATCAGTTAAACCCATTTACGCCGGGCGAGTTGTTAACCCGTGAATTGGACGCAATGGGAATAATTGACAAAGGACGCCAACAGCCGGGAGGCGGAACAATCCCGCCGGGAGGTAGAGGCGCAGGCGGTAGCGTAGTAATTGACGTTGCAGGATGCAAAACACGTGTTGAAGCATACGACGCAATTAGTAACAATCTGATGGCGCAGGGAATGACCGCAGATTCCAAAGAGTTTGAAGATGCAATGGCGCAAGCATGGAAAGACAACAATATTGCAGCATTGCCGGAGAGATAAAACAACCACGGGTAAAGGGTAAACCCGCATTAATAACAATTTAAAATAAAACATTATGAGTTTAATTGCAACAAGATTACAGAATTGGCGAGTTCAGAACCCGGAATTTGACCGCAATATGACCCGCCCGTGTGAGTATGGCGCATTAGATTTCTTTATTGAGCAAACCAACGCCGCAAATTCCATTATTAACCCAAAGTTGAGGGAAAGGGCGTTTGCCTCAATGGGTAATACCGTGCAAATCCCGGTTATCAATTACGATGGCGATGTTACCGTTGGCAACGTCCGTTCATGTGTAATTGAGGACGACGAAAATACGTCCGCACTTTATACCGTTGTGTGGGCAACATACACAATCGGTTTTACTATGGTCCCGGCGGCTTATACGAACAATGAAATTTCGTATGAACACGACTTTTACCGTAAAATGGAAAAATATACACGTGCGTTGGCTGATGCGTTAGACAAAGGCGCAATTGCAGCGTTGGAAGCACAGAAAGCGCATGTATTGAAAGACAAATTGAATTATGACTTTTCCGGTAACGTTATCAAGGTTAAAAAGGAAATGGCAACCGAAATTTTGGGCGACATTGACCCAATTATGAGAGCCAATTGTTACCCACGTATGCCGCATATCGTTTGCAACGCCGGAATCGAAAGTTTGGTTCGCAAGTTGGCGCAGCATGGAGCGACAAACGACGTAAACAAACAATTGGAATACGCCGGAAAGAAATTCCATTACACCAATAACGTAACTAACGAAAGCGGACAGAACGGAACATTCTTTGCCGTTGAGGATGGAAATATTGGCGTGTTAACCCGTGTTGACCGTGAAGCATTGCGCCGTACACGTGCCAATTTCCATGAATGGGACGTTGTACGTTTGCCGATGATTGATTTGCCCGTTGGTTCACATTACTATACTTCGGTTGGCGACCAAAGCGGAACCGTTGGAGCAGCAACAGAGGATTTGACTTGCGCCGTTAAGGAGTATTTCGGATTTAGCGTTGACGTTGCTTTTTTGGTGGCTTATAATAGCGACCCAAGTACAATTGCAAATCCAATTATCAAAGCACAGATTGCAGCACGTGACCAAAATGAACCTTTGGGTATGCCTGTATATGTTACCAACGCCGCAGCATTTCCCAGCGCATAACATAAGGTAAAAGGATTGTATAACCGGGGGCGGGGTTTTCCCCCGTCCCTTTTTTTATTTGCATTATGTATCGAATAAAAGACATACAAGCAGCATTATTGAACGTCTTAGGTTGGGAACAATCATACAACCCGAAAACATTCATTGATGAACATTTGACACAGACCGAAAGCGGGTTGTACTTTCAAGGTGCGCACCCGCTTTTGACGTTGGATAATATGCAGGCAATAATGCCGGACGATTGGGGGCTACAATATCCGGAATGGAATTTGATTTTGCCGTATAAAGCCGGGCAAAAAGTAAAGCATAACAATATATTTTGGATTGCTAAAATAGATAATACCGGGCAGGAACCGACGGCGAGCGATTTTAACGAAGATTACAGCCGGGACGATTACGGAAACCCGTATTGGCGACCATACAACATTTTTTCTGACTTTTTGGAAAGACTGACATTAAACGGAATTGCAACCGTTGTTCAGACTTTTACACAGATTAAGCAGTTGGAAAAGGAAACCCGCAATTTATTGGAAAGAAAAACGTTTTTTGATGGTTCCGGCAGAATCCGGGCTACAATTCAAAATACCCATAAATTAGTAGGATTTGAAATTGTTCCGGTTCGTAGTATGGGGGTAACAACCAAAATTGAGAAAATCGGGCTACAAATGACCGGAGCGACCGGAAAGGTAAGAATGTATTTATTTCATTCGTCGCAGATTGACCCGGTAAAAACATTCGATTTGGATTTTACCGTTACAAATGGCGGCTTTCAATGGTTCCCGTTGACCGATTGTTATTTGCCGTATATCAGCGACGCAAACAACGCCGGGGGTTCATGGTTTCTTTGCTATAATCAAGACGAATTACCCGCCGGGATGGAAGCAATAAACGTATCTAAGGATTGGAGCCGGGAGCCGTGCGGAACGTGCAACATTGGTTCCGTCGAAACATGGCGAGAAATGACAAAGTATTTGCAGGTTTCCCCGTTTAAGGTTGACGCCCCGGAAACATTCGAGCAATACCCGGAATTATGGGACGTGGCTTATACTATGTACACAAATACCCACAATTACGGGCTAAATTGCGAAATAACGGTTGGTTGCGATTTGACCGACTTTATTATTTCGCAACGGCAGATGTTCCAAACCGTTATTCAAAGGCAGGTTGCGGCAATAGGTTTGCGAACGTTAGCAATGAATCCCAACGTTAGGGTTAACCGCAATCAGTCAAATGCAAGCCGCACCGATATTCTGTATGAGTTGGACGGCAATACGTCCGGGGTTCGTCCCGGCGGGTTGGGTTATGACCTTAAAAAAGCGTATGAGGCTTTGCGGTTAGATACGCAAGGATTAGACCGCATTTGTTTGAGTTGTAACAATCATGGCGTTAGGTACAGAACTGTTTAATATATAATTTCAAATGAAAGTTGTATATAATTTCAAAGAATAATTGTAAATGGGAAAAATTGACGACTTATTAAAACGGGTCGTTAAGTTCAACGATGAATTAACGTCCGGGCGGTTAGTGCAAAAAATAATATGGGACAACGAGGCGTATATAATAGATATGAACGCCGAGGAACAATTGTTTGAACAAGGCGTTAACCGTTTGGGCGTTTCAATCATGGATTACGCCCCGTATAGCCCGGTAACAATTGCAATCAAAGAGGCAAAGGGACAGCCTACAAACCGGGTAACGTTAAGGGATGAGGGCGATTTTCAAAGTAGCTTTTATTTGGAAGTTGGCGACAAACAATTTGAAATTAAGGCGGCGGATTGGAAAACCGAGGAATTAATAAAAAAGTATGGACGCCAAATTTTAGGTTTAACGGACGAAAATATTAAAATCCTTATATGGCATTATATTTTCCCGGATTTAATAACAGAGGCAAAAAAAACGATATATGGCAGCGAATAACAAAGCCCCGGTAATTGCGAACCCGGAATTATTAGACAGAATCATTGGAAATATACAAACCGGATTGGTTGATAATTTACCGTGGTTGGACAAAGCATTTGGACGGGCTGAAAGACTTGTTAAATATGACGGGAACCGGAAACGTTATTTTACCCCGTGCGTTTATGTAGGGCGAAACGATTATATAGAAGTAACCCCGGATGCAAATATTGGGAATTTTTCGTTTTTTTGGATTGACGACCCGCAGGACGTTAGTTGGGAATCTGGCGTTTCAATAGGGCTAAAAACCTCGTTTTCCCTTATCTTTTGGTTTGATTTCCGGAAGATATTCAACGATGCGAGCGACCGGAACAAAGAAGCAGTTAAGCGGCAAATATTGGACGTGTTGAACGGAGGCTTTTGGCTGAAACATGGGCGTTTGAAAATAACAAAGGTTTATGAGTTGGCGGAAAATATTTACCGGGGTTTTTCTTTGGACGAAATAGACAACCAATTTTTAATGCACCCGTACGGCGGGTTCCGGTTCTATGGAGAATTAAGTATTGGAGAATCATGTAAATTGTAAGAGTATGAAAGAATTTATTTTTTACGTTATATTGGTCGCAATGTTGGCGGCTTTTGTGCTTACATTATTGCGCAAATGGGGCGTTATTGAATGGGTACAAGTTCACGGGAACGATTTCTTTGCAAAGATGTTTAGTTGCGATTTCTGTTTGTCGTGGTGGACTTGCGTTTTGATTTGTTTCTTTGCGTTGATATTTACCGGGAACCTCTCATTTTTGGGCGTTCCCTTTTGTAGTACAATGATAACACGTGTTTTGCTATGAAAGAATGTATTATAAATAAACATAATGTTGTATTGTATGATAGTATAGACGAATTGCCGATGTTGCGTTTCCACAAGTATAACAAAATGCTTTTGGTTGACGCCGGTGTTGGTTCAGATTTGGCGGATTTCGATAAACATATAGAAAAGGCAATAAGATATGCACACAGCAAAACCCCGCAGTTGGCGGCGGTTGAGTTAGAGAATATGCGCCAAAATGTGTATTTCATACAATCCGAGATTTCGCCCCGGTATTTATCTTTTGCGGTTTTAGTAAAGAGCATTGACGGGAACCCGTGCAATGATTTATCAGACGACGGATTGCAAAAGATAGTTGATTTGTTCGCCGATGTTCCGAACGCAGAATTAACCGCCCATTTGGAAGCGGTTAAAAAAAAAATAGATGAAGAATTGCGGTTGTATTTTCCCCGGATATTTGATGATGCAGCATTAAAAGAGTATTTCGACCAACTGAAAGAAAGAACGGTTATTTTATTGCGCACAATCATAGCCGGGGAAGCAACCGAAACGGATGCAAAAAGAATTGACGAAATTACAGCAGAGTTGATAACGTATTTCAATCCGCAATCATTTTCGGGAGCCGACAGCGTAGAAATACGATACGACAAACAATTTGAAAATATGTGTTTGATATTGTCGCAGAATTTGCACGTTGACCCGAAAAGATTTACCGTATTGGAATATTACAACGCATTTGAGTATGTAAAAGAACAAGCGAGAAAAGCCCAAAAACAGAAAAACGTAAAATAAAGCGATTTCCGGCGTTATTTCCCGGCAGATAATAAAATATACGTTTGAGAAAAGAAAATCGAAATACGGGGAAATTTCCCGAAAATAACTTTAAATAATAGTTGCTATGGCAGATAATAATCCGATAAAGTATAAAGATTTAATCAGCCCGGATAATTCAATTGAGGAACTGATAAAACAATTGACCGAGTTAAAAGACACATATACGGACGCATTGGCAAGTATCAAAGCCGAGGCGATTCAATTGGCGGCTACATTGCAAAAGGTTTCCGGAGCCACGGAGGACGGGCGGAAAAAGACAAAGAAAGCCGCCGACGACGCCGACCGTTTGGCACGTGCGCAAAAAGAATTGGCGTTTGCTGAAAGCGACGCCGCCAAAAAATTAGCGGAGTTGAATTTGGCAAAGCAGGAAGCAAACCAAATAAATAAATTGATTATCAAAATAAATCAATCCGCCGAGGGTAGTTATAACCGTTTATCGGCGCAATATTCATTGAATAAGATTTATTTAAACAACATGACTAAAGCCGAACGGGAAAACACCGAGGAGGGGCGAAAATTGGTTGCACAAACAAAAGAAATATACGAAGAAATGAAACGTTTGCAGGAAGCAACCGGGAAATTTCAATTGAACGTCGGAAATTATACGGAGGCGTCCGACGCAATTATTGCGTATGGCGACAAATTAAAAGAAACGTTAGGTTTAAATAGCGCATTTGGCGAAAGTCTTTTGGCGTTAGGACGTGGCGGGGCTGAAAGTAAAGCCGTTTTTACAGCTATTGGCGACGGGGCAAAAGCATTGGGAAAAACTTTGTTGGGATTACTTTCAAACCCGGTTTTTTTGGCGATTGCCGGAATTGCGGCGGCGGGTGCGGCGTTTAAATGGTGGTACGATTATAACGCCGGGTTAGTTGAGGCAACGAGATTGACGCAACAATTTACCGGGAAAAGTGGCGATGATTTGAAAGCGTTTAGAAATGAGGTGCAAGCCGTCGCAGATTCGTTCGGCGCAGATTTCCGGGAAACATTGATTGCAACAAACGCATTATCAAAACAATTTGGTATTTCTGCAAATGAGGCATTGCAGTTGGTTAAGGATGGTTTTTTGTCCGGAGCCGATGCGAACGGGGAATTTTTAGACACGTTGAAAGAATACCCGGCATATTTCAAAGAGGCTGGAATATCAGCAGACCAATTTGTTGCGATTGTAGCCCAAACAAACAAAATGGGTATCTTTTCGGACAAAGGCGTTGACGCAATTAAGGAGGCAAATTTGCGTTTGCGTGAAATGACGACGGCGACGGCGGCGGCTTTGGACGGTATCGGTATTTCGTCGGAACAAGTTCAAAAAGATTTGCAGACCGGAACCAAAACAACGTTCGATGTTATACAAGACGTTTCCGCAAAATTGGCAGAATTGCCGGATAATGCGGCAACGGTCGGGGCTGCAATTGCAGATATATTCGGGGATCCCGGAGAGGACGCCGGATTGCAGTATTTGCGCACGTTGAAAGATATTTCAACAAACATGGATGAAGTAAAAGGGAAAGCCGGAGTTTTGGCGCAATTGCAGGAGGAACAATTGCAAAGCCAAATTGAGTTGCAAAACGCATTATCCGGATTGTTTGACGCAACCGGAGGAAATTTTGAAACGTTGACAACGCAGGCAAAAGTTTTTGTTAACCAAGGATTGACGGCGATAATAAAAGGGGTTATTGATGTTGTCAATTACTTGATTGAGTTATACAATGAAAGTGTTTTGATACGTGCAATTTGGAATGGGATTGTTGCCGGATTCAAAACAACATTTGATACGTTGGGAAATTTGTTTGGATTCTTTATTGATATAGTCAAAGCAACCGGAACCGCATTAAAGGGGGCGTTTACGTTAGATTTTGACGACGTAAAAAAAGGATTGGCAGATTATGCGGCAGCGTACGGAAATTTGGTTAAAGCCCAAGTTAAAGACATAACAGAAAATTTCCAAGAGGGTTTGGAGGGTATGCAAAAGAAAATAAAACCGTTAACAATCCCGGTTTCTGTTGGAGATACCCCGACGCCACAAACAGACAATAAGCCCGTAACGACACAGAACCCAACCGTAAAGCCAAGGGGTAAAAGCGATGCGGAAAAGGCAGCAGAACAGCAAGCAAAACAAATTGAGGCGGCATACAAAAAGAATTTGGAAGCAACCCGAAAATTGCAGGATGCACAATTGCAGTTGGAAACCGACGAATGGGCAAAGCGTCGCCAACAAACGCAATATCAGTATTCCCGCCAAATTGAGGATTTACAACACCAATTGCAGACCGAAAAGGATTTGAACGAAACCGGACGCCAAGCGATAAACGCCACAATTACGGCGTTGGAACAGCAACAAACCGAGGCATTATTGAAAATCGAACAAGACCGACAATTGCAGGAATTGGCGTTGCAGAAAGAAAGCATTGAATTACGTTTGCAAGCAGTCAAAAAGGGAAGCGAGCAGGAAAGACAATTGCGGATGCAGTTGTTGGAAAACGAAAGACAAACCGCATTATTACAGAACCAACAGAAACCGACCGGGCAACAGCAAGACGCCGGGGCGATTAATGCAAGTTTTGACGCAAAGGGAGCCGGAATTGCGGACGAATATTTGCAAGCGCAATTACAGATATTCGACCAACAACAAGCGTTGGCACAATCGGAGTTTGATTTGTTGAGAAATTCAGAAGCCCGGAAAACTCAATTCCGTTTGCAAGCAGAAAAGGAACGTTTGCAAAAGGTTTTAGAATTAAATCAGCAAGCCGCCAATAAATTGTCTGATGTTGAGGTACAAACAATTCAAAACACTATTAAAAAAATAGACCAAGAAATTGAGCAATCCAAAGGGGAGGAACGAGGAACAGACATTTACGGTTTGTTTGGGCTTAATTTGGACGACGACCAAAAAGAGGCAATTAATACGTCTATGCAATACGCATTGGATGCGTTAAATACATTCACGGCGGCACGTGTTGCCGCAGCAGATGCAGCCGTTGAGCAAGCGGATAAAGAGGTTTCCGCCGCACAATCGGCGTTGGATGCAGAATTGGAAGCAAGGGCAAACGGGTACGCCAATAATGTTGTACAAGCGCAAAAGGAGTTGGATTTGGCAAAGAAAAACCAAGAAAAGGCGTTGAAAGAACAACAGAAAGCGCAAAAACAGCAGGCAGCAATACAAACATTGCAGCAAATCGGAAACATGGTAACAGCAACGGCGTTGATATGGTCGCAATTAGGTTTCCCGTTTGCAATACCTGCAATTGCCGTAATGTGGGCGAGTTTTGCAGCGTCTAAAATCAAGGCGGCGCAATTGGCAAAACAGACCGGAGGAACCGGAGGAACGGAAACATACGGCGACGGTACCGTTGAACTTTTGGAGGGCGGTTCCCACCAATCCGGGGACGACGTGGATTTAGGAACCAAACCGGATGGAACCCGGAGGCGTGCCGAGGGCGGGGAATTTTTCGCCGTTATCAATAAACGTAATTCCCGCCGTTTCCGTCGTTTAATCCCGGACGTAATAAATAGTTTGAACCGGGGAACATTCCCCCAAAAGTACCTTAATGCCTACAATACCGACGGCATTAATGTAACGGTTCAACAAAATAACGCACCGGATTTGCGGGATTTAAAAGACGATGTAAGGGAGATTAAGGAACAAAACCGCCGCCGTCGTTACGTCGATGGCAACGGCAATGTTATTGAGGTTTACAAGAATTTGACACGTAAAATTAAAAATTGATATGAACCCGATTTATAGACATTCATTTGTAAATGTGTTTTTAGCGAACGGGGCGATAAGTCACATAACCGGGAACATAAACGGGAATAGGACAAATTTCTATTATACCCGTACTTTTGTCCCGGTTGGGAATGTGTACCCCCGCAAATTGTTTCAGAATTTCACCACGCAATCCGGGGGCGCATTTTACGATAGCAATAAAAAAATTATCGGCGGTTGGGGGAGCGACCCGTCCGCCACAAATACGGAATTTGACATACCAAGCAATGCCGCATATATCCGGTTTAATGTAATCAAAGCGCATTACGCCAACGGGACGGCATGGTTGAGATTGGGAACGTTGGACGCCCCGAACGTCTTACAAGGTCAAACCGTGCATCCGATTTATAAGGACGATTTGGCAAAGGAGTACGAATTAGAAACCAACCAACGGTTTTATCGTGCCAAATTATCCGGCAAAATTACCTTTGTCCGGGATGATTACGACTATATAAACCGTCAATCGTTCGACAATGAATTTTTGTATTGCATTGAAAAGAGCGACGACGGCGGGCGTACATGGTTCCAATACTTTCAAGGCAAGTTTATGAAAACCGATTGCACGTTTACCGATTACGATAAAAAGGTTGTTGTACAACCGGACGCAATCGACGATTATAACGACGTGTTGGCGGGATTGGAAAAGGAATACAATTTAATAACGTTAGCCCCGACAATCCAACGGATAACGATAAACAAGCGTCCATTAATTCAAATATACGTTCCGGGGGATAGTGTTGTTTCTTGTTTTTTGGGCGGTACGAATTGGGAACAAGACGCAAACGCCACGACCGACCAAAACGCACTAATACAAACCTATCATTTTGCACTATGTAATATTTTGAAAGAAATACAAATTACGTCGCACGGTTCCCCGGCGGTAATATCCGGGCTTTATACCGGGCGAATGGCGACGGGTGCAAGTGCAGACGTTTTCGAGGGAAAATTATACCCGGAATTAAACGTAAATTATTATATCTATATTACGCAACAAAGAATTGACGGTTTACCGTTTGGGGCTGTTGCGGTCGAGATACGCAAACAATCCGATGATACGGCAATGTTTCGTTATACAAAGGTTACAACGTCGCCTTTTGATACATTGGAGTTTGATTTAACCGCTGTTGAGGGTTCCGGCGCAACGGGTACAATGCACGCCGATATGAAAAGTTATAATATACACGCCCGGTATTTGTGCGACGTGGAGAAAATCGACGACCTTAATACATATCCATTGCCCGCCGATGATATAGTTGATAATAACCGTAATTATAGGCGTGCGATTGGTTACGCAATCGACGTGGCGTTTATTTCAAACAACTTTTCAGATACCCCGACCGAGTGGGGATTAGCGGACAACGGAAAGTATTTTGCGCCGCCTTATTCCATATACGGACAAACGTTTTATCCAATCGCCCGGTCAACGTGGCGTTATGCGTCGTTGTGGTTTGGGTTTTATTTGATGGATTGGATATTAGAGGAAAAAGCACGAAAAGCATATACTTTGCGGGATGCGTTCCCGGTTGCGTCTTGTATATCCGTTTTGCTCAATCAGATTGCACCGGGTATAACACACGCAGCCACGGCGGAATACAGTCAATTTTTATACAGCGGTAACAACCCAATATCCGGGTTGAATTTCCGTTTGCTTGTATCACAGAAAACCAATATTATAAACGGGGAATATCAGCAACCCGCACAAAAAGCCCCGACGACCTTACAACAATTTACCAATATGTTACGGGATTGTTTTAAATGTTATTGGTTCATTGAGGACGGCAAATTTAAAATCGAACATATCCAATATTTCCGCAATGGCGGTTCCTATTCCGGCGGGGCTATATTAAGCCACGATTTGACAAAGGAATTGAATTTGCGCAACGGGAAACCGTGGGCGTTCAACACGTCGGAATATTCGTTTGATAAGGTCGATTTGCCGGAACGTTACCAATTTGAATGGATGGACGACGTTACGGCGGCATTTGAAGGGTTGCCGATACAAGTAATAAGCAAGTATGTAACGCCCGGAAAGGTTGAGGAAATTAATATATCAAACTTTACGTCCGATATTGATATGATGTTGTTAAACCCCGGCAATATGAGTTCGGACGGGTTCGCCTTGTTTGCCGCCGTTCCGCCAACGTCCGGGTCGCAATGGATATTACCATTTACCCGCCAAACTATTAACGGGGTCGAATACCTTTTGCAAAACGGATATTTGGCGTTTATCAATCTGCAATCCCCGTATTGGTTATATGATTTACCCGCCCGTCGTGTATCAATAAACGGTTCCGAGGTTTACGCATACGGTATTGAGAGAAAGAAGAAACAAACGTTTAGTTTTCCGGCAAATGACGACCCAAACCCGATGCAACTAATAAAAACGTATATCGGTAACGGTCAAGTTGATAAATTAAGCGTAAATTTGTGTAGTCGAAACATTAAAGCAACGTTGAAATATGATACAGAATAACAATATAAGCGTATTGCCGTGGTACACGTCAATAGAGCAGCAGAACCACCGTAAAAGTTACGCATACGGGCAAATATACCCATTGTTCGCACCGGCTGATAGATTATTGCCGTTTCAGATAATAAGAAATACCCGTTCAAATTCTGTTACGTCTGTTATTCTATATGATAAAACCGGAAAACAAATTGCAAATATAACAACATACATGAGGGAAACCGGATTGCAAGTTGTCTGGTTTCAGTCGTTGGGATATGATGTAATATTATACCCGGCAATATTACCCATGCCGTTAAATCAGTTTGACGGAATTTATTATTTGCGGTTATCTGATGGCGTTCAAACGTGGTATTCTGAAATGTTTACGGTTGTGCAGGACGTTTCCGGTTACTTAAAAATACAATGGTGGGATATTGAAAATTTTGTATTTGACGCCGGGCAAATAGTATATAAAAACCCGGATTTCAAAAATACGTTGTACCTTTGTACCGAGTTGGGAAAGCCGGATTATGAATTTGAAGAGGACGGCGAAGAACGGGACGGGTATTTTTTTCCGGAAAAACAAATATCAGTCAAAACGTTTAAATGTACGATATTGGCACCGGAGTTCCTTTGCGACGTTATGCGTTTTATCCGTATGGCTGATTACATTCATATAACGGATAAATACGGCAGGGAATACGATTGCGACACGTTTTTAATTACCCCGAAATGGCAAACGCAGGGGGATTTGGCGAGCGTGGAAATTGAGTTTAAAACAAATACCGTCGTTAAGAAAATAGGACGTGGATATATTATCAATAATAATGGAGATTTCAACGGCGATTTCAATAATGATTTTGACAACAATTAAATTAATTAGATTATGGGAAATTACGAACAATTAAAACAAGCGATTGCCAACGTTATTAAGACAAACGGAAACCAAGAAATTACCGGGGCAATAATGCAAAACGTGTTGAACACGATTGTTTCAACCGTGGGAGCCAACAGAACCTTTGTTGGCATAGCAAATAAAAATACCAATCCCGGCACGCCGGACGGTAACGTTTTTTATATCGCTTATACGGCGGGGAATTATGTAAATTTCCAATACGGGATGGCAAATTTAACCGTAAACCCCGGCGAATTGGCAATATTATACAACGAGAAGATTAATTGGGGTAAATTTGTTATCGGCATGAGTTCAGACGGCGTTATTGCGCTTGCGGACACAACAAACCAAATCAACGCAACCGGACGTTATGCGTACACGGATACGGGTATTGTAATGGGGTCAAATGCGGGTTCCCAAAAGGTGCGTACATTTTTGGTTGCGGGTCAACCATACCAATTTACATTAACGCCCGTTGGAGGCAACGCATCGGTAAATATACAGGGTATTAAAGCCGACGGAACATTTGGCATTATTGGCTCCATGACGTTAACGCCCGACGGGGCAACGAAAACCGTAACGCCAACCGAAAATTATTACGGGTTTACGATTTTTTACGGTTCCAAAACAACCGCCACGTCTGTAAATGTATTGTTTGAAACTCCGACAACCGGGGGAATGGGTTTGCCGGACGCTTTGGGCGATGCAAACAACTTTTACCCCGACCCGTTTATTGCGGCGGGTTCGAATATTAAAGAATTGGAGGGCGTACAAAATGTTTCCGTTCAAGGAATGCCGGAATATTACGCCGACCGTATTGTTTTGCCTGTGAGTTCGTTTTTAGGGGTTTTATTGGATTTGTCGCAATTCCCATATAATCCAACAACGGATTATCTTAACGCATTAATGAAAATTAGTGCGCCGGGTACAGGTCATTTGTTAAGTGTGGCATTTGACCCTACGACGTCGGGTTCCTTTAGTTCAGCCGTTCAATTAACGACCGACCCGCAATTTGACGGTTGGGTATCTTTTTACAATGTAACCGGACGTTCGACGTTATCCAACTGTTGCCGTGTAACATTCGACAACCGAAAAGGTACACAGCCGTTGACGATTTACCGTTGTATGTTGTGGACGGGTCAAAATGTTGCCCCCTTCGGTATGTTCGCAAAACAGGCGTGGGACGCATGGAACGCATGGAAAAAGGTAAAAGATATTCCCATTAAAACAATTAATTACGCCCCGTATTACAACGAATTTAATTTACAGGGTTCAGCAATGAATGTTGTAAAAACACGCACAACGTTGTCTTATACGGTGAATAAAGCCGGAACTACTGCATTTATTGGATATGATTTCAATTTGGAGGATAGTCCGTTTAAGATTGGCGACGTTATCGGTTACGGTGCGGATAATGTGGTTGTAAGTAGTGCAACAACCGCCGCAATGTATTGCATATTTTACAATGATTCAACCGAGATTTCCCGGTTAGTGTTACAATTAAGTGCAGGCGGTTTTTGTACTCACTCCGGCACAATTCCGGAGAATACAATCCGTATATTGATACGTTTCCAAATTAGTGGCGTTGGTGCGGCAATATCGGTTGGCGACAACTATTTGACAAAAGGCGAAATAAACAAATTGAGCGAATGGGAACGCCAAAGCATAAAGCGCGGGACAACTGTAAACACAACCGCCGCCGTTGTTTACGTGGATGCGGTCAACGGAAACGACACGAACCCCGGCACGACGGAAAGTGCCGCATTAGCGACGTTTGCCGCCGCATTTTCCAAAACAGGCGTTGATACAACAATTATATTGATAGGGGACACGACCGAACGTTTGAATATCAAAACCAAGTCAAACCAACGTTCCGTCCGTCTTATCGGTAAACGTGGATTAGTTAACCGTATCATTTGCGGAACAAAAATTGATAGCGGAACATTAGTTGCGGGTACAACGAACGTTTACCAAACCCCGTTGTCGTCCTTTTCAGATGCCGCCTATTTCCAATTGTTCCAACATGAGGCATTCGACGAAAGTACGTTGATACCGGACAACGAACGCCACCCGTTACAACGTGGGAAAACGTACCGTTGTGATAGCACAAAGATAACCCGTGTTACGTCGTTGGATGCCGTGAAAACGTCCGAGGGTTACACGTTCTTTTATGATACAGACGCACAAATGTTGTACGTCAAAATCAAAGAGGGTACAACGTTAGCCACCAACCCGGTTTACATTCCGGGCGGTTCCGGTATTTCCGGCAATGACGGTTCCGTTGCTTTTGAAATGGTTAATATTGAATGTTGGTACGGTTCAATTTCGTTAAGGTTTTGCCACGGCGGACGGGCGATTGATTGCGCAGCAAAATACGCATTTGGCGGCGGTGCGTGGTCGTGGGAGGCGGCAATTGGTGTGGAATTGATACGATGCGAAGCGGCACGGGCGTTTAGCGGTTCGAGTACCGGGGACGGGTTCAACGCACACAGCACAACGACTGACCCGGCATTGGCGAAACATACCGTTGCAACGATGATTGATTGTTGGAGCCACGACAATAACGACGACGGATATAGCGACCACGAACGTTGCGAAACAACCATTATTGGCGGATTGTTTGAATACAACGTAAAAGCCGGATTAACGCCCGCTTTTGGTTGCCACGATACGATATATAACGCCTATTGCCGTAAACAGGTTAATAACGGTATCGCATTAGTTGGAAGCGCAACGGCGGCGGAGGGCGGCAGAGGTTCGCAAATATTCGTGATTGGTTGCATTTGCGAGAACAACGCAAACAATTATTACGTTTCCGGCGATAAGTCCGGGAAGGATGAAAATTTTGGTAAGTTCGTAAATTGTATATCTTTGAACGGTTCAAAATATGGGTATTTGTGCGGAACGAACGCCCGTATTGAATTGAACAATTGCACGGATAGCGGAAGCCCGACGGCAAAAAGTGGCAACATAGTAGTCAACAACGCCGCATTAGTTGAATAATTAACCGAGGAAAGGGGCGACAATAAAAAGGTCGCCCCGTACCGATTTAACCATTTGGAAAGTATGCAAGAACGTAACATTATCAACGGAACAACCACGGTTGACAACCGCACGGAATTTATGTTGTGCGAGATTATAAAGCAATAACCAAAACGGGGGCGGTTTACCGCCGCCCCTTAACTCTTTATTTATGGACGATATGGATAAAATTTTTAGTTGGGAACAATGGCGTATGATATTCGCCACGACCGCAAGCCCGTTATTTGCATATCTGACCCCGACGGCGGGGTTTATGTATGCGTTAGTTATTATGTTTGCGTTCAACATTTGGGCGGGAATGAGGGCGGACGGCGTGGCGATAAGGAATTGCAAACGCTTTTCGTTCCATAAGTTTAAGAACGCATTGGCGGAATTGCTTTTGTACGTCGTTATTATACACGTCATTTATTCCGTTATGTTTCAATGTGGCGACGACGGGGCGGCAATGATTGTTATTAAGTCGCTTACATACGTGTTCATGTATGTATATTTGCAAAATGCGTTTCGCAACTTAATTAAGGCATACCCGAAGAAAATAGCCTTACGGATAATATACCATGTTATCCGGTTGGAATTTACACGGGCGTTGCCGTCTTATTGGCAACCAATAATCGAGCGTTTCCAAAAGGAAACCGATGACGATATTATTAACGATAAAGAAAAGGAGGTAAGAAAATGAAACCTATTGTTATTTTAGACAACGGACACGGCGAAGAAACCGCCGGGAAACGTTCCCCGGTTTGGGGCGACGGTTCCCAATTGTTTGAATGGGAGTTTAACCGTGACATTGTACGCCGTATTGCGGCGATGTTAAAAGCCGATGGCGTAAAGTTTGAAATTTTGGTACCGGAGGAAACCGACGTATCATTACCGGAGCGTTGCCGCCGTGCAAACGTTATCCATGCGGATTGCGGCAACAACGCCGTTTTGTTTAGCGTTCACGGGAACGCCGGAGGCGGCACCGGGTGGGAATGTTATACCAGCGTAGGACAAACGAAAGCGGATGCAATCGCAACCGTACTTTGTAATGAGGCGGAAAAAGAGTTTGCCCCGGATGGTTGGAAAATGCGCTTTGACCATACCGACGGCGACCCGGACAAAGAAAACCAATTTTACATTCTGAAACATACGGTTTGCCCGGCGGTATTATCTGAAAACTTTTTCATGGATACCGAAAAAGATTGCCGTTTTATGTTGTCAGACGCCGGGCGTGAACGTATTGCAAAAATTCATTATGAAGCGATAAAACGTATCTTATGAAAAAATATTTAATAATAGCGGCGATTGCTTTGGCGGTTGCCGCCGTTGTCACTATATGGGTGCAACGTTCCCGGATTAATACGTTGACCGGGGAAAGGGACAAATACAGAACCAACACGGAAACGTTATTGCAGGAAGTTTCCCGATACCAAACGAAAGATAGTTTGAACGCCGCAAAAGTTGGGGTTTTGGAACTGAAATTGTCAGAGTTTGAAAGATACCGGGCGAGCGATGCGGAGTTGATAAAGACGTTGCAGACAAAGAACCGGGAGTTGGAACGGGTTACAACAACCCAAATGGAAACAATCAACGAATTGCGGGCAACCGTCCGGGATAGTGTTGTATATTTGCCCGGCGATACGGTTACGACCGTTGTACGTTGTATTGAGTATTCCGACAAATGGGTTGACTTTGACGGATGTATTATAAATAATACGTTTTCGGGCAAAATTATAACACGGGATAGCCTTTTAATAACGGAAACTGTGCAATATAAGCGTTGGTTAGGTTTTTTATGGAAAACAAAACGGATAAAAAATCGTGAATTTGACATTGTTTCAAAAAATCCACATACAAAAATTACCGGGTTTGAGGTTATAACAATCGAAAAATAACTATATTTGCGGCAAACGGGGATAGTTCGGAGTAGCTACCGGATGAAAAAAGATGCAACCACTTTTCCCCGTTTCCTTTTTTTGGTTGCTTACTTAAATGGTTGTATAATGGAAATTTGGAAAGATGTACCCGGATATATAGGGCTGTATAAAGTGAGTAATTACGGGCGTGTAAAATCCGTTAATAAACAATTAGTTTTGAAAACATGTGGTTCCGGGAATAGATATAAAACCGTTGCTTTATGTAATGGGATGCGCAAAACGTTTCGAGTACATAGATTAGTTGCGGCGGCTTTCATTCCGAACCCGGACAACAAACCATGTATCGACCATATCGACGGCGACCGAGCCAATAACCATGCGGACAATTTGCGTTGGGTTACATATATGGAAAATAACAACAATCCTATTACAAAAAAAAGATTGAGTGAAAACAACGCTAAAAATATGCAAGGTAAAAAGGGTGCATTGCATCCAAATTCAAAACCTGTTAGAATGATGAAAAACGGGGTTTGTCTTAAAATATACCAATCTATACATTTAGCCAAAAAGGACGGGTTTAGCGATACACTAATAATCCGATGTTGTAAAGGGCGTATGAAAAAACATAAGGGCTATAATTGGGAATACGCATAATAGATATAGCAAGGGATTGTAACCAAGCGTTGCAACCCCGTTTTTGTTTTTGCCCATTTTTAGCCCCGTATTTCGATTATTTTGTTTGAATGGATAAAGTACCCACCCCGGCAAATAAAGTGGCTTAAAATGAAAATTCGCCAAAAATAACTTTACAGGGAGCCAAAAGAAACTTTTTTTATCCGCAAATCGAAAATAAAAGAAAATTCTTTTGGTAGTTAAAATAAAATGCCATATCTTTGTGCCATGTTAATAAAACGACCGGGCGTTTTCCCGGCAACAAAAAGAGCGATACAATGAAGCCCGAAGATATTTACAACGGTTTGGAATATACAACAAAAGAAATTAACCGTACTTTCAAAATCAAAGTAAACGGCTTGTTCAACGGCAAAAAGATTAACACGTTGGTTGGCGTTTTCGGTTTGATTAAGTTAGTAGGCGTTGAAATGGCGAACAAATTATTGCGCCGTGCTTTCCGTTATGTCAAAGACGCCGAACATTGTAAGTTGCGCCGGGGTTTGAAAATATCCTTTTATTATTACTAATCCGACCGGGCGGGTTCCCGGAACCAAATAAATTTCAAATATGGAAACAAAGAAAAGAACACAGGCGACGGACATTGCCGAGATTGCAACCAAGTTAGACGGCAAAGTTAAATTTTCGTCAATCATTTACAGCCAACAAATGTTGTCGGAGAAATACCGGGAAACAGGGGTAAACGATATGTATTTTATCGGCAAAAAATTTGGGTTGTGGTTTTATACAAGCCGGGCGGCATTAGATAACCTTTGTTATCTGCAAAACCCTAAATTCCCGACGTGGGTATTGTGCGAAAATTCATTGAGTTTGTACGAAATAAGATAATAACCCGCCGGGGGTTCGCCCCCGGCACAATAACAAAGATTATGGCAAAGTATATTTTGAGCAAGAAAGCGAAAGGCAAAAAGTATCAATACACCGTTACCGACGAAAAAGGCAACGTTATTTCAACAAGAACGTCCGCCCGTGATTATGTGGCGTGTACCGCCAACGGCGAATTTTATTTTGGGCGGTTGGACTTAATCGGCAAAGGCGACCACGGCAAAGGGTTGAGCCGCACGACGGAAATATTGGCAAACCCCGAACGGGCGTATAAAAAGCAAGTTGCGTACTTTGTGCCGTCTTATCGGAAAGAATGGATTGCCGAGAACCCCGCCGACGAATGGATTGCCCGCAATGTTAATTGGGCGACCGAACGCCAAAAAGAATTAAACGCAATCGCATATTTACAGCCGGGGGAATAACCCCGGCTTTGCCTGTTATGGATATACGATTGACAGAGGAACAACGGGAAATATTGAGCGGTCGAATTTGCCCGTATTGCCACGTTCCGACCGAGTACAAAAATAGTATTGAGGTTTACGGCGTTGATTATGGAATGATTTATTATTGTCCCCAATGCGGGGCGTATGTGGGTGTTCATAAGGGAACCGACCGGGCAAAGGGTCGATTGGCAAACGCCGAGTTGCGCCGATGTAAGATTGAAGCGCACCGATATTTTGATGAGTTGTACAAACGTGGACTAATGAAGCGACGGGAGGCGTACAAATGGTTATCCGACCAATTGGGATTACCCCCGGAATATACGCATATTGGAATGTTTAACCCCGAAACGTGCGCAAAGGTCGTGGACGTTTCAAAAAAGTATTTATTAACCATGCGATTTGCATTAAGACGACAGGATAAAATAAAAGCGCATTTTGAACCCAACGGGGACGAAATGTTGAACCGGATAAAAGAGAGTTTAACCCGGTTTTTTGCCGCCGACCGTTCGGAGTTCCCGGAGGGATACCGGGAAATTGAGGACTGTTTTAACCAATTGCCGGGGGAACCATACCCGACCATTGCAATAAACGACGTCGGTAACGACGACCGAATGATTGAATTTTATGTTACCGGAAAACAATACGACGTTTACCACGTCGCATTTAAGGGGTTTACAAAGGGTTAAGATATGGAAAGCGTAATTATTGAGGAAATGAGGGCGTTCTTACGATTGGATTTGCCCGACCGACAAAGACAATATTTTACCGATACAATCGCCGCCGCAAAACGTGTTGAGGTCGTAAAAGCGGCGGACGTATTCGACGAACGGGAAATTGAATTGATACGCCGGACGGTTCGCCCGGTAGTCAAAGAGTGTTATAAAAATGCGCATTTGCTGACGTTGTTATTTCCCGACCGGGTGCAATACGTTGAGGGCAAAACGAACGTATTTATACCAATCGACCACGCATTTAACCGGGTCGGGAATAAATATATTGACATTACGTTTGAGTTCGCATTGGGGTTTTTAGACCCAACGCAATACGAATATGTGGCGTTTGGGGAATATCCGGCGGGCGTTATTGAGGAAATAACCGACCAAACGGGATATTATGGCAATATATACCGATTTTGTTATTGTGCGGCGCAAATGGCGTTGGAAAAGATGAACCCCCGGACCTAACAGATACGCCGGGGATTCGGTACGCAGTAACCGAGAGCGATTTTTGGTAATGCGGTATTGCAAAGGTAGGTTAAAAATCCTGTTATCCAACGTCCCCGGTAAAAATGATTTGAGAAACAAAGATTATATTTTTGGAAAATAGATAAATAAAATACTATTGCATTTGCAAAACCAAAAATAATATCTATATTTGCATCTGTCTCTTATACACATCTCCGAGCCCACGAGACATGCGCAGATCTCG
>OWIK01000141.1_pt1 | contig 29586 bp, 30 predicted proteins | sample 1732691 | NCBI WGS metagenome assembly OWIK01 (sample SAMN05065743, study PRJEB22554) | human gut metagenome | biome: ENVO:2100002; feature: ENVO:00000062; material: ENVO:00002003 | host: Homo sapiens | place: USA | reverse complement strand
GAAAAATACATTCCCATCAAAGCGGTGCAGAAGAGTGGATTTCTTTAGGGGAAGACGCAAACGTCTACTCTTTGAATGGTATAAAAACCGGTGTTTTGGTTTGTGCCGATGCATACTATGAACACCCCTGCCGCATGATAAAAAACGGCGGTGCAGAGCTTGTATTGGTTTCTGCCGCCTGGCCGCCGGGAGAATGCTGCAAGAATCCCGAAACGGTTTGGGCAAGAACTTCTCTGTGGGCAGATTGCCCCGTGTGTGTTTGTAATCAGACAGGCACTTACCACGGAATGGATATGACGATTGCCAAAAGTGCCGTACTTGATAAGGGAAATTGCCTTTTTACCTATCAGGGCGACCCCGCCATTTTACTCTGGTCCTTTGACGAAAAGGAGAAGAAAGTTATATCGGACAATTTTGAAATCATTCCGTTCAAGGAAATCCCTTAACGGAAATAAAAATTCCCCTTCTTTGACGCCCCTTCGGGCATAAATACTTTATAAAAAAATAAGATATTATTTCTTTTTTATATTTTATAATTTAGAAAACATTTAGAATGTTTTGAGTAAAATAAAAACACTCTGATATTCCGCTTTTATTATTTATTCCCCATAAGGAGTTTCTATGACTATACGTTCAAAATGGTATTGTTACCTCTTACCTCTTATCCTGTGGATCAGCTTATTCATCACCGGCTGCCAGGCGCCGGACGGTACCCGCCCCGGCCATGAGGTACGGACCGTCACCGACTCTTACGGCACAGAGATGATCGTGCCGGTTCATCCGGAAAGAGTCGTTTCTGTAGGAGTATCTACCGATGATGTACTGATTCCCCTCTTGGGAACGAAACGAATTGCCGCTATAGCAGAACTTATGCCGAATTTGGAAAAAGAATCCGAAGAAATCAAAGGCCGCATTTCCGGTTCTACCGAATCTGTTCTGCAATATGCCCCCGATTTGGTCGTTGTTCCCAGTTGGAAAAGTGCGGAATACGCAGATGAAATCCGTTCTGCCGGTATCCCTGTCTACGTCTATCAAATGCCTGTTACAACAGAAAAGATAATCGGAATGATTCATGAACTCGCCGATTTGGTGGGAGAGCCGGAAAACGGAAACCGGCTTGCCCGGAAAACGGAGGACCGGATTCGCAACTTACATAACTTCTTACAAACAATTCCGGAAAAAGAGCGTCTTACTGCCGTACTGGCACAACCGAACGGAATCGGCGGCGGCAGCGGCAGCACATTCGACACTTGCTGCAAGCAGGCGGGTATCATCAACGGGGCTGCCACTTACGGTCTTTCACAAAATGATTCCGCCGGACGGGAAACTTTACTTTCTATCAATCCGGATATTATTTTTGTCCCTTCTGATGCGTATTCTGAGAAAAATAACCCGGTGAATGCCATGGCAGCCCGGCAAATTTACGAAGACCCCGCTTTCAGTCATATCAAAGCAGTTCAAAACCGCCAAATTTATATCATTGATGCCCGTTGGCTGATGAGCTATTCTCAATTCATCGTCAATGCTATGGAAGAAATGGCAAAAAATGCCTACGGATACGAAGCAATAACCCCTTAATCCTTTCAACTTTTGGCCAGTTTCTTTTTCACAGGCCGCAAAATTTATTTAAAAAGAAAACGGTTCTGCGACTACCAAACACCCGCAAAATATGATATTATCTATTACAGAAATTCCATATGCGGGTGTAGTTCATTGGTAGAACGCGAGCTTCCCAAGCTTGAGAGGTGGGTTCGATTCCCATCATCCGCTCCAAATCAAAAAGCCCTTGCCAAATCGGTCGGTAAGGACTTTTTTGTTGTTATTATTATTATCTGTCACATCGTTTTTATGATTTTATCTTTACAAGGTTCATCGTTACACGTGAATATTTTTTACGAAGAGGGCCCGCATTGCGTTGAGTACTGCCAAAATCATGACACCTACATCGGCGAAGATGGCAAACCACATATTTGCGATTCCCAATGCCCCCAAAAGCAGGCAGAGGAGTTTGACACCGATGGAAAACCAGGTGTTCTGGTTGACGATGGCAAGGCATTTCCGGGAAATTTTAATGGCCTTTGCAATTTTTAAGGGATCGTCGTCCATAAGTACGACATCTGCGGCTTCGATGGCTGCGTCAGATCCCATGGCACCCATGGCAATGCCTATATCAGCTCTGGTGAGAACGGGAGCGTCATTGATGCCGTCGCCTACGAAGGCTACTTTCCCGTTCCCTTTGTTTTCTGCCAGCAGCTGTTCCACTTTTTCCACTTTATCCGCCGGAAGAAGTCCGCCGTACACTTTGTCGAGTCCCAGTTCGCCGGAAACGGCTTCTGCCACGTCTTTATTGTCTCCCGTGAGCATGACCGTCTTTTTTACGCCTATCCGTTTCAGCGCTTTAATGGCTTCTTTTGATGTTTCTTTGATTTTATCGGATATGACGATATGTCCCGCATAAACTCCGTTGATGGCTACATGGATAATCGTTCCTTTATTTTCACAGTCATGCCAGACCGCGCCTACAGCGTCCATGAGTTTCGTATTTCCCACGCAGACGGTATCTCCGTTCACATGAGCTCTGATCCCCTGCCCTGCGATTTCTTCGACAATTTCCACTTGGCAATCGTCGGATTCGTTCGGATAGGCATTTCTGAGGGACGCTCCCACAGGGTGTGTGGAGTAGCGTTCCACATGGGCTGCCAGGTGGAGTAATTCTTTCGGTGTCAGAAGCTTTGTATGAGCGTCGGTCACTTGGAAAACGCCTTTGGTCAGTGTTCCCGTTTTATCAAAGACGACGGTTCTGACTTTGGACAGGGTTTCCATATAGTTGGAGCCTTTGATGAGAACGCCTGCCTTACTTGCACCGCCGATGCCTGCAAAAAAGCTCAGAGGGATACTGATAACGAGTGCACAGGGGCAGCTGATGACGAGAAATGTGAGCGCCCTGTATATCCATGTTTCCCAGTCCGCCGGAAGATTCATAAATCCCATACGAACCAGAGGCGGCAAGAGTGCCAGGGTAACGGCCGATGCCACGACCGCCGGTGTATAGGTCCGGGCAAAGCGGGAAATAAAGTCTTCCGCTTTTGATTTCCTTGAGCTTGCATTTTCCACAAGGTCGAGTATTTTAGAAACCGTAGATTCGCCGAATTCTTTTGTCGTTCTGATTTTCAGAAGGCCGTTGATATTGATACATCCGCTGATGACCGCATCGCCCTCTTCCACATCACGGGGAACGCTTTCTCCGGTAAGAGCGGACGTATTCAGTGTGGACTTTCCGCCGGTAATCACTCCGTCAATCGGGATTTTTTCTCCCGGTTTAACTACAATGGTCGTGCCTACGGCAACTTCATCGGGATCGGTTTTTATAAGCTCTCCGTTCTCACCTTCCAAATTTGCATAGTCGGGACGGATATCCATGAGTTCGCTGATATTTCTGCGGCTTTTTCCGACAGCATAGCTCTGGAACCATTCACCAATCTGATAGAAAAGCATGACCCCGATGGCTTCCGTATAGTCGCCGTCTTCATAAATGGCAAGAAGAATCGCACCGATAGTGGCAATCGCCATGAGAAGACTTTCATCAAAAGCCTGTCTGTTTTTAATTCCTTTAAACGCTTTAATCAGAATATCGTAACCGATAACCAGATACGGCACGAGGTAGAGACCGAAACGGACCATACCCGTCACCGGCGTGAAGTATAACGCCACCATGAGAATGGCGGCAATAATAATCCGCAGGAGATTTCTTTTTTGTTTTTTATTCACGTCTTTCCCCTTCTCCCCAAAGAAATAAGTCTGTTTTAGAAATAAATTTCACAGTCATCTTCTACTTTTTTACAGTTTTTATATACTTCCTGCATGACTGCTTTCGGATCGGCGCCGTCTTCAAATTCCACATTCATCCTGAGCGCCATGAAATTGATGGAGCAATCTTTCACGCCTGCCGTAGCTTTTGCGGCATCTTCCATTTTCAACGCACAAGGGGCACAGTCCACTTCGATTCCGTATTTCTTTTTCATATCGTTCTCCTCCAATGTATAAATAGTTGTTTAATCTTTATATCATTATAGTAATATCACTCTCCCCTTTTGTCAATAGGTAATGAAAATATTTATCATTTTATTTGTTGCTTTTTTGGGGAAAACTGAATAGAATAATAGAATATAAGAAAATAAAAAGAGAGGTATGCTCATGTCAGAAATCAATAGTGAATTACCGCACCAACACGGAAATAATGAAAAAGATATTCTCCGTCATCTTCCGTCTCCGAAAACCATAGATGACGTTTCTATCGTATTGAAACAGCTTTCCGATCCGACAAGACTGAAAATTTTCTGGATTCTCTGCCACATGGAGGAATGTGTTATCAATATCGCTGCCATTATGAATATGAGCAGCCCCGCCGTTTCCCATCATCTCCGTCTTCTCAAGACCTGCGGCCTCATCAATTCCCGCCGGGACGGAAAAGAAATGTACTATAAGGCAGCAGATACGGAAATGGTGAATGAGCTTCATCACGCCATCGACAACATTGCCAAAATCACATTACCCGAATAATAAGACAGCCGGTATCCCCAGGGATTCCGGTTTTTTATTTCTCTCATTTTATTTTGGTGAAGAGAATAAAAAAGCTCTGTTACTTTCAGTACACAGAAGCTTTTTTATGGAAAAACGGCGGTCATTCCACCGGGTTACGATTTCCAACGATCGGGTAAAAGAAATCCTCCTGCAGCGGCTGCCGCGAGAATGACATACTTCACCGCCGTTCCCGTCATGAAAAGGTCGGCCACGGCATAGAGCAGCAGAAGAACCGCCGCAAGTGCCTGTCCTCTCGGATAGACGCGGTATCTTTGGAAAAGAGAGGCGGAAAAAACGGTGTAAGCGAGAATTGTCATGAGCGAGCGGACTGTTCCGACGGCCCGGATTTTCCAGACATCCTGCAAGGGAGTCATATACAAGAGGGCCATCAAAAAAATGCCGAGAGCAAGAATGATTCCCGTAAGAATGAGGCGCCGTAAAAAGACGGTCCGCGGGATTTCTTTTTTTATATCCGTTGCACCTTTTTTCACGGCAGATAAAAACAGTATCGCTGCAGTAATTACATATTCACTTATATAGAGCAGTTCCGTCAGGTTCACCGTTTTCATGATTATCTTTTCCCTTATCTGTATTTTTCACGGCCGGACAATTTGAAGCTTTTATGCTTTATCTACCTTCCGCTTTCCTTTTATTTTAACCGCTGTTTATTTAAACACAAGTCCTAATTTGCAAATGATTCGCAATAAATCAGTGGATATGATATAATAAAGATATTAATTATGCTATAAAATACGCATTAATTAAGAAAGGAGTTTTTTATGTTAAAGAAATTAGTTTTATGTTCTATCCTTGCTTTGTCCCTCACCGGTGCGGCCCAGGCGTCTGTCCGTGATGCCGTCCGTGATGACGGCTTCGGTCTGCATCTCACGTATCCCGCCATTCACACCCATAAAGGTTCTGTCAACAATACGCTGAATAAATTTGTCCGCTTTTATGTAGATGATGCGATTCGTGTCTATGAAAGCAATCTTTATGATGAAGTGTACATGAATTATGATGTAACTTATGAAGATAAGCAGTATGTATCCGTTTTGCTTTCCACCACATTCCAGAAACGCGCTCTCGCTCATCCGGAAAATAAGGAATATGCCTTTATTCTGGATAAGAAAACCGGTGAAAGAGCGGATTTGTCCCGTCTTGTCCCCAGCCGCAAGGAACTGGTCAAAGATCTCAAGGCAGGCAAGCTTGTACTTCTGAGCGGAAAGAACAAAAAGGTTCTCTATGATGATTCTTTCGTGCCCGAAAAAGATTCGGATAATTATTTCCTTACCAAAGACGGCCACATCGCCGTTCTTTATGGACGGGGCGAATTGGCGCCGAGCTACATGGGCAGTACCTATGTCGTTCTTCCCGCCACTTTAAAATGAGATAAAGAAATATAAAAAAAGGACTTCCTGCAAAGGTTGTCCTTTTTACATGCCGTTTTTACGTTTTTCCCTGACCGGTCCGAGTTGTTTCAAAAGGTCGGGCATGGTTTCGCTTTTCCAAATCCAATGCGGCGCCGATTCTTCCGCTTTTTCCTTGGCCGCTTTGAGATCATAGTAGACCTGCCATTTCGCTTCTCTCAGGCTTTCTCCTGTCTGTCTGAGAAGATAAGCGGGGTGAAAGGTAGGCATGACGGGTATATTTTTATAGGTAATCCATGTCCCTCTTGCACGGACAATTCCCGCATCGTGGCCCAAAAAGAAGCGGAGCGCCACTTTTCCGAGTCCGATGATGACTTTGGGATTCACCAGCCGTATTTCTTCTTCGAGCCATATTTTTCCGCATGTTTCTCCTTCTTTGGCGGAAGGTGTTCTGTTTCCTTCCGGGCGGCACTTTACGATATTCGTAACATAGACATGGTCTCTTGTGATTCCCACGGAAGCAAGTGCTTTATCCAAAAGTTGTCCTGACGGTCCGACGAGGGGTCCGCCGTATTCATCTTCCACACTGCCGGGGCCCTCCCCGACAATCATGAGCGGTGAGTCTGACGGTCCCGTAGAAAGCACGGGTCCTCTTCCGCCTTCACTGCGGAGCGGGCAGCGGCGGCAACCGTGAATGGCTTTTTCAAGCGCTTCATAGTCGGGAAAATGATACGCCTCTCCGAGAAATTCCGCCCGTATGCGTGCTCTGTATTCTTCGGCATCTTCGTTTCCCCATAAATCCATCGCTCTTCCCAGCCTTTCTCTTACATCTCCGGATCTTCTCTGTCTGTCAGTTCATAGAATAAAGTAAATTCACCGGCAAAGCTCATTTTTACAACGCCGGTCGGACCGTTTCTGTTTTTGGCAAGAATGACTTCCGTCTCTCTCTGCAGCGGATCTCCTTCCGCTATTTCTTTATTATAGTAAGCATCTCTGTAAAGGAAACATACCAAATCGGCATCCTGTTCGATAGAGCCCGATTCACGGAGATCCGACAGCATGGGCCGGTGGTTCGGTCTCGCATCAGGTCCGCGGGAAAGCTGGGACAAGGCAATGACCGGTACATTCAATTCTCTTGCCAGACTTTTCAGAGAACGGGAAATTTCGGAAATTTCCTGCTGGCGGCTTTCACTGTACCGCGAATTTCTCCCCGTCATCAGTTGGAGATAGTCGATGATAACCACGTCAAGCCCTTTTTCCGCTTTGAGACGGCGGCATTTCGATCGAATCTGCGACACCGTCACGCCCGGTGTATCGTCGATATAGAGAGGCGCTTCCATAAATACGCTGGCCGCTTTGGAAAGATTCAGCCATTCTTTTTCCCCCTGGATTCGTCCCGTTTTCAGCCGTTGGCTGTCAATCAGGGCGGTGGAGCTTAAAAGACGGTGGACAAGCTCATCCCGTCCCATTTCCAGTGAAAAGAACGCTACTGTTTTTCTCGCATGGGAAAGACTGATATTTTTGGCTATATTAAGAACAAATGCCGTTTTACCCATTGACGGGCGGGCAGCTACGATGACGAGATTTCCTTTCTGCAGTCCCGTGGTAAAACTGTCAAGTCCTGCAAATCCTGTGGGAAGTCCCGTAATCGGTTCATGATTTTGTGCCTGTCTTGTAATATTTTCAAGGCTCTGGTGGACCGCTTCCCCGACGGGAACAAATCCGCCTTTTCTGTCGTCTTTGGTGACCTGGAGAATCGATTTCTCCGCATTGTCGACAATGTCTTCCACGGCATCTTCTTCCGTATAGGCCGCATCGGCAATCGTTCCCGCTGCATCAATCAGTTGGCGCAGTTTCGATTTGCCTGCCACGATTTCCGCATGCCGTTCAATTCCTTTTGTGGTAATGACATGCTCGGGCAATTCATTGATGTACAAAATTCCGCCTACGTCTTCAAGGCGTCCCATACGGCGCAATTCTTCCGTGACGGTAAGAATATCCGCACTTTCCCCGCGGTGGACAAGATTCAGAATCGCCTGATAAATAATCGCATCCTGCTCTCTGTAAAAATCGGCGGGCGTAAGCATATCTTCCACGGCAACGATGGCTTCCTTATCCAAAAGCATCGCTCCCAAAACCGCCATTTCCGCCTCAATATTTTGTGGCGGCATGCGGCCTATCACCAACGCCTCCGTGCTGTGTTTTTCTTTACGGTTCTTCCATCCGCCTCGTTCCATATCTGCCATAAGCTCCTCATTTCCGTTCCTGCATTATTTCTTTATATTTTACAACATTCCTCCTGTAAAAGATAATTTTACAGACAAAATTCCTATTTGGGGAAAATAAATAAGAATCTTCTCTTCAAAAAAAGATTCTTTCGATAATTCATTTATTTTTTAACCGGCACCGCTCTATCAATCCGGCAAAAAAGCAGGATGTTGCCATTGTAAAAATTATACCGGGAAAAGCGGCTACAGCGAGAGCATAAAATCCTTTTCCCAAAAGCAATGCTACCACTCCCCTCGCCGCAATAGTTCCCATCGGTCCCGAAAAGGTATAAAAAATTTTCCCGCTCCCCAAAAATGTCCACGTCAAAGCAACCACCAGACGGAACGTCATGGCTACAAGAACATTAAAAAAAGAATGGGTGCCTAAAGCAAGACTGAGGCCTGAAGCAATAAGTCCTGCCACTATGTATTTTTTTGCCCCGTAAACCCCGCAGACTGCCACTGCAATGGGAGCCGACATCTGGAACTCGCTCCCCGGGACAAATCCGGGAATCTTGAAAGCGCCGCTCACAGCAATCAGAACAGAAAGAAGTGCTGTTTCAGAGATATCCCGTACTGTGACAGATTTGACCGTCAATTTATTTTCTTCCCGATTCATCGGGATTCTCTCCACTTTTTGATGATGACGGACGCTCCTTTTTCCAGCTCTTCCTCTGTATGGGCAGCTGTCACTGTAAGGCGTATACGGCTTGTTCCTTCGGGAACGGAAAGTGGGCGTATGGCAGATAATAAAATGCCCTCCGCCTTGCAGGCGTCAGCAAAACTGACCGCCTCTTTTTCGCCACCTATGAGAATGGGAATAATCGGCGTATGCCCGGAGATCACAGGCAGTCCTGCTTCGGAAAGCCGCTTTCTCATGTAATCCGTACCAGACTGCAGGCGCTTCATATAATAATCAGGCGACTGTTCCAAAAGCCGCAGTGCTTCCAAAGCAGCCGCCCCCAGCGATGCAGGCAGTGCTGTAGAAAAAATGAAAGGACGGGATACATTCCTCAAATATCTGCAAATATCACGGCTCGCCACCACATAACCGCCTTCTGCCCCCAATGCTTTGGAAAGTGTTCCTACCTGTATATCCGTATCATCCGTATGGAAATATTCGTCTGTTCCTCTCCCTGTTGTTCCCACCACACCTGTCCCGTGGGCATCATCGACAATCAGAACCGCTCCATATTTCTTTTTCAAACAGATTAAAGCAGGAAGCTGTGCTAAATCCCCGTCCATACTGAAAACACCGTCAGTCACGATAAAACGCTGTCCCCTGCAAGGAATTTCCTGCAGCAGTTTTTCAAGATGTTCCATATCCGAGTGCTTGTAGACAACTGTTTTGGCTTTTGAAATACGACAACCGTCAATGATACTTGCATGATTCAAGGCATCACTGAATATAACGTCCCCCTCATCGGCAAGTCCGTACAATACCCCCAGATTTGTCATATAGCCTGTATTAAATACCAGAGCAGCTTCACCGTGTTTGAAAGCCGCCAGTTCCTTTTCCAAATAAGACCACTCAAACGCCGCCCCCGACGTGAGGCGGGCTCCGCCCGATCCTGTTCCGTAAATAAGAGCTTTTTGTGCCGCTGCCTGAACAGATTTTTCATGAGTCATGCCAAGATAATTGTTGGAATTAAAAACAATATACCGTTTTCCATTATTTCCAATACCTGATGTCGCTGTTTCCATGCGGAGATCTTCTATAACTCTGAGCCGACCCGTTTCTTTTATTTCATCCAGCCTTTTTGAAATTTCATTGATTTTCATGGATTTACCCTTACAAGAACAATCCGATTTTCCAGATAATCTACATAATTTCTTATATCCGTCCCGGGCTTTATAAAAAACACCCTGCCGCCTACAGGATTTCCCGGATCTTTCATGATGGAAATACGCTCATAGCCATGACGGAGAGAAGCGACATATCCTGTCACATACCCGGGATCATCAGACCAGCAAAGCTCTGCCACTGTTCCCGGCGCTGACGCCACTTTTGATGCGAGAACAAGTGCTTCCCTGGGATGATCTCCTGAAAGTCCCCGATTTTTCATTTTCCGCTCATAGTCCGCTGTATTTTCTGCATCCATATTGCTGCAGCGGACACCCCTGCTTCCTTTGCCGTCCACTCTTTCTCCTGTTTCCGCATCGATGATAACGGCACCGCGCAGGCTGTCCTGCAAATGAGTAAGAAAAGAAATCCCCGACTTAACAGCTTTTTCTGTGACACCTGCCGCCGTTAACGCTTTTTCCGCTTCCTTACGTCCCTCCTCTTTTGTCGCCGTTTTTCTTTCAGAGACAGGAAGTAAAGGGACATATACAATTTTTCCCGGCTTCACCACTTCCATTTTCAGTTGGATAAAATCAGGACTTCCCCTGTCGTGGGTCTGGGCACGGCGGACCATTGCCAGTACTTCCTTTTCCACAGACTCACAGGAAACAATCCGCTCTGCTCCTGAAATATGCCGTCCCCCTTTTCCATGAACACCGCCACGGCTGGAACGCATTTTTACACTATACAGCAATTCCTTTCCCCCTCTCAAGCTCCCTCATCACTGCTGCTTCAGATTCCAGTCTAACGGTCCTCTTTTTATTTGTCAAGATTTATGATTATATAGGTTTACAATAAATTTCTTTTTTATTTCCTTCATGAATTCTATACCCTTCACAGAAAACAGGCCGCTCCCGGATTTTCGGCTGATTATACATTTTGGGGTATATTCCGCTAAAAAACCGCCGGTATTTCCGCCGGCGGCTGTTTTCTTAAATCGTTTTCTCTTTAAATTCTTTATCTTTTCCCCGGGCCTTGCATTCTTTGCAGAACCCGTAAATTTCTATGCGGTATCCCGTCGCCTCAAAGCCATGCTCCACGTCAAGGTGTTTTTCACAGCCCGGCTCCAAAGATACTTTGACGGAAAATATTTTATGGCACGCCAGACAAACCGCATGCTCTACATGATCTTCCCTCGCATATTCATAGCGTGTAAGACCGTCAGACAAGGTGGTCGACCGGAAAAGGAGTCCTTTTTCCGCCAACGCCTCGCAATTTCTGTAAACTGTGGAAAGACTCAGTTTGGTATCTTTTTTACGAACCGCCTCATAGACGTCCCCTGCCGTCACGGGCAAGCTGTCTTCTAATACCTTTAAAATCATAAGCCGCGCCGGTGTCCGTTTCATGTGCTTGGACAGGAGAAGCTCTTCAAATTTATCCATTTCATGCCTCTGTCAGATATTTTGAAAATCTTTATATATCTTATCTGATATGCCCTCTTTTAGCAACTTTTATAAGCTTTACGGGGCGGCGGGACCTGTTTCTTATACGCATATTTGCCGAGCCTGTTGTTCGTCAGGTAGAAGAAAGGCGTCAATAATTTTTTCCACCCCGGCAGGAGATGTTTCATTTCCCTTGTGAAATTAATACATTCCAAATATTGCCAGCGGGGATCGAGACGGACAATTTCACGGCCGTCGGTAACACCCCACTTGAATTCCGCCTGCGTATATTTCACGGCATCATGCTTTTTAGTGAATCCAACCAATCCTTTGTAAAGCAGGTCGAAATGGGCTTCAAATTCGTCCAAGCCGTCGGCCATAAGGGCCAACAATTTCTTTACTTCCTCTTCCTCCAGGTACATAATCACCCCTTCGGAAATGACAAGGAGTTTTTTCCCTTCCCGGTCTATTTCTTTCGGCCACGATGCATCAAGCATGGATTTCGAAACAGAGGTCACTCTCGGATGCCCGCCGATGAGCTGCTTGCGGAGTTCTATGACCTCGGGAAAATCTATATCGTACCAACGGATTTTTCCGTTATCCACTCTGTGAAAACGGGTATCCAGTCCGCTTCCGAAGGAAACAATGACACCGTCCGGATTCTTTTTGATAAACTTCCGGACTTCTTCGTCCATCAGTTTTGCCCGCGCCAAAATGCCGTAATAAGACATCCATGCCGTTTTGAATTGGGACAAGTCATTATCGATATGAGACAAAATTTCTGCCGCTTTTCTGTCATTGAGAACGGGTTTGTCACTTTCCGCATCTTTGGCACGGACATATAAAGTGATAAGCAGTGTTTCCTTCACACCGGTCAATTTTAATTTCATAAAGCCTCCTGTATTGAAAATTGTTATCAATTATTTTTTTTATTATATCACATTAAAATAAACGGGTAACGGCAAAGCGGCAATAAAAAAACACCTTCCCAAGATTTTCTCCTGCGGAGGTGTTTTTGATTTAAAAATCAGAATACGTCTTTGATGACAATGGTTTCTTCACGGTTCGGACCGACGGAAACGATACCGATTGGTACGCCGATGAGTTTGGAAATGTCTTCCAGATAAGCTTTACAGAGGGGTGGCAGTTTTTCATAATCCCTGATACCGCTGATTTTTTCTTTCCACCCTTTATAAGTTTTGTAAACGGGTTTGATTTTTTCCAGGAATTTCAAATCCGCCGGATATTCTTCCACTTCTTTTCCTTCATATTCATAACTTACGCAGACCTTGATTTCATCGAGTTCGTCTAAAATATCAAGGCGGGTAATGGCCAGATAGTCGAAAGAATTCAAAGCGGCGGCATAGCGGACTGCCCGTGCATCAAGCCAACCCACACGGCGGGGACGGCCTGTGACCGTACCGAATTCGTGGGCCAGTTCACGGATTTTATCGCCCGTTTCATTCAGCTGCTCTGTCGGGAACGGACCTTCGCCGACACGGGTGCTGTACGCTTTCACAACGCCGAAAATATTATTCATCATATGCGGTCCGATACCGGCACCGATGCAGGCGCCTCCTGCGGTCGGGTGGGAAGATGTAACGTAAGGATATGTGCCGTTGTCACAATCGAGCATGGACGCCTGGGCGCCTTCAAAAAGAACGTTTTTCCCTTCCTTGATGAGTTTCTGCACCATGTAATTCGTATCTTTTACAAAGGGGCGGAGCTTTTCGGCATAGCCGAGATAGTCGTGAAGCATCTTTTCATAATCAAAGCCTTCCAGACCGTATAATTTTTCGAGAACCATGTTTTTCTGTTCTACATTGTATTTCAATTTTTCCGCAAATACGTCTTTGTCCATGAGGTCGCAGATACGGATACCGATACGGTTAATCTTATCTGCATAGCAAGGGCCGATTCCGTTTTTCGTTGTCCCGATTTTACGGCTGCCTTTTCTCATTTCTTCCGCTTCATCAATGCGGATATGGTAGGGAAATACGATTTGCGCTCTCGTGGAAATCTGGAGATGTTTCGTATCAATCCCCTGATCTTCCAGATTTTTCATTTCTTCCAAAAAGCTTTTCGGATCAATGACGACACCGGTTCCTACGATACAAATCGTGCCGGGATACATGATTCCGCTCGGCATCAGACGGAGAGGATATGCCTTGCCGTCGACAACGACGGTATGCCCTGCATTATTTCCTCCCTGGGAGCGGACAACTACATCCGCTTTTGCCGCTAAATAATCTACAATCTTGCCTTTTCCTTCATCGCCCCACTGGGCCCCGATGACCATTGCTGTTGCCATTGATTTCTTCCTTTCTCCACATGCGGAAACTCCGCTATGATTTCCTGTAATTTATGAGCCGGATTTTTATAATCCGAACCGGGCAAATATTTTATCCACATGCACAAGCATGGGCTTGTAATCAAAGCAGGCTTTAATTTCCTCTTCGTTCAGATATTTCCTTACATCTTCATCTTTGCAAAGATTTTCATAGAAATCCTCGCCGTCAAGCCAGCGTTTCATCGCATTCCGCTGTACCCAACGGTACGCCGTGTCACGGTACGCGCCTTTGGAAACGAGAGCCAAAAGCACGCGGGGGCTGTAAATGAGGCCGCCTGTCATATTCAAATCTTCCAGCATTTTTTCGGGATAGACGAGAAGTTTATCAACCAGTTCCGTTGTCTGCGCCAGGATATAATCAAGCGCTGTCGTCGCATCGGGAATGATGACTCTTTCTACGGAAGAATGGGAAATATCCCGTTCATGCCAAAGAGGGATATTTTCAAACGCCGGAAGAGAGTAGCCCTGAATCAGGCGGGCCATGCCGCAAATCCGTTCCGATTTGACGGGATTTCTTTTATGGGGCATTGCTGACGATCCTTTTTGTTTCGGGCTGAAATATTCTTCCGCTTCTCTCACTTCGGTCCGCTGGAGGTGACGCACTTCAAGGGCAATCTGTGCCAGTGTGCCTGCTATTACGCCCAATGTGGTGATGTACTCCGCATGATGATCACGCTGTACGACCTGGGTCGCTACGACTTCGGGAGTAAGGCCCATTTTTTTACAGACGTATTCTTCTACAAAAGGATCAATATCCGCATAAGTTCCTACGGCGCCCGATAATTTTCCTACCGCCATTTCTTCGGCAGCCCGTTTCATCCGTTCTATATTTCTCAATGTAGCACTGTACCAGAGGAGAAGTTTCAGTCCGAAAGTGGTCGGTTCCGCATGCACCCCATGGGTACGGCCGATGGTGGGGGTGTATTTAAATTCGACGGCTCTTCTTTTCAGCACCTCTGCCAGTTTTTCCAAACCTTTCAGAAGAAGGTCTGATGCCTGTTTAATCTGTACATTGAGAGCCGTATCTTTTACGTCCGTCGAGGTCATACCCATATGGATATATTTCGCCTCGTCGCCCACATATTCGCCGACGGCAGACAGAAACGCTATGATGTCATGGTTGATTTCCCTGTCAATTTCATGAATACGTTCCACATCAAAGTCGGCTTTTTTCTTGATGACTTCCACCGCTTCCTTGGGAATCCGTCCCAATTCGGCATTGGCCTCGCAAGCGGCAATTTCCACGTCCAGCATGGTCTGCCATTCGTTTCTTTCTTCCCAAATTTTCCCCATTTCACTTCTGGTGTATCTCGGAATCATTGATTTCTCCTTTCGGTTTTCCTTCTCTGGCACAAATTTCCCGTCCTACCACCACACCGGCAGCAGAGGCCTGGGCCAGTCCCCTTGTAATTCCCGCTCCGTCACCGATGGCAAAGAAATTTTTAAATTTCGTTTCCAGCTGTGGCGACAGTTCTATCCGGGAAGAGTAAAATTTCACTTCCACTCCGTAAAGAAGTGTATGTCTTGAATTGGCACCGGGTGCTACTTGATCCAGTGCTTCGAACATCTCCATAATATCCTTTAAAAAACGGTATGGCAAGACCAGAGATAAATCTCCCGGTGTCGCCGACGGCATGGTGGGACGGACAAGACCGCGGCGTATCCTCTCTTCCGTGGAACGGCGGCCGTCCCTGAGATCGCCGAGACGTTGGACAATCGGTCCCCCGCCGAGCATATTGGCAAGAGATGCTATGTATTTGCCGTATGCAATCGGTTCATTAAAAGGTCTTGTAAACTGCTTGGATACGAGAATGGCAAAGTTTGTATTTCCACTCTTTTTATGGGCAAAAGAATGACCGTTTACCGTCTGGAGTCCCGCATTATTTTCCGTCACCACAAATCCGTAAGGATTCATGCAGAACGTCCGCACCCGGTCATCAAAAGATTTGGAGAAATAAACGAGTTTCGACTCGTAGCAGATTTTTGTAACCGGTTCATACACCTCTGCCGGCGATTCGACACGGACACCTATATCCACCGCATTGGATTCCGTATGAAGTCCCAGTTTTTTCGCTTCTCCCAAAAACCATTCCGCACCTTCACGGCCCGGAGCGGCTACGATATACTTGGCACGGTATTCCTTTCCTCCTGCTTCCACGCCGAGAACTGTGCTGTCTTTATCCGCAATAATTCTGTCCACTGCCGTTTTTGTCATGACTTTCACGTTTGCAGGCAGGGAATCTCTCATATTAGCAAGAATTTCACCATTCACGTCGGTCCCGAGATGACGGATACGGGCAGGAACGAGCATGAGATCTGCGGCAGAAGAACGGCGTTTCAGTTCGTGGATTTCATCGGCAAATTCATCGCCGTAAACTTTCCGTCCCGCTCCGCCGTAGCGGCAATAGACGGAATCTACATAGGAAATCAGATGAGCCAATTCCCCTTTATTCATATAATCGTCCAGATTTCCGCCGTAGTCGGTGGTCAGTGTGAGTTTTCCGTCGGAAAATGCACCGGCGCCGCCCCAGCCGCAAACGATATTTTGCCGTCTTTCTTTCGGCGGTGCGGCTCTGTTTTCATTCAACGCCACTCTTTCGCGGATATCCAATCCCTTTTCGATCATTAAAACCGATGCGCCCGTATCTGCAAGTTCCAGTGCCGTAAAAATACCGGCCGGTCCCGCACCGATTACAATCACATCATATGATTCAGCCATGTCATCACCCTTTACACAGTAAAGTCACCGTTTCCCTAAATCCCGGTACATACGGAAAGCGGACGGCTTCCTAAAAATGACACAAAAAAAGCCCCAAACGGGGGCGAAGATATAGTACATATCCCTTATTTGATTTTACAGTACCCATGAAATGATGTCAAATAAAAATAACGCTTCCCACTCCCCGGACAAACACAAAAATTTCTGTCTTTTACGAATGTCCGCCTCTCTTTTTAATTTGCTATAATAAAATAAAAGTATTCCCTATTTTTATGACAGGAGATGTTTCTATGCCTTACGTACATATCAAAATCACCCGTGAAGGAGCCACGGCGGAACAAAAAGCGGAATTAATCAAAGGAGCGACGAAACTTCTTTCTGATGTGCTGCATAAAAATCCTGCCACCACGGTGGTTACTATCGAAGAAGTCGATATGGACAGCTGGGGCATCGGTGGAGATCCCGTTGTCATTGCACGGGCGAAAGCCAAGAAAAAGGAGCAGGAAATCGAAAAACTGAAAGCCAAGAAAGCCGCTTTAGAAAGACAACTTGCCGCATTGGGTAAAGCGGATCCTCTTCTTTGGAAAGCACCGCCGGAATTTGCCATTGATACGAAAGCGCTCAAAAAAGAAAAGAAGAAGAAAAAACATAAGAAATAAAGCAAGAGAAAAGGAACAGCCTGACGCCGTTCCTTTTTTATTTCCTTTTACCGTGCATACAGGAGTGCCAAGCGGTCGCCGCCCGCTTTGATGACGGCGTGACCGCTTTCGGGGCCTGCCAGGAAAAGTACCCTGTATGATTTCCCATAAGGGAAAATATACATTTTGACATAGAGCGGAACGGCAATTCCGTCGACCGCCGCCACGGCACGGACGCCTGCCGTATAAATACGCGGGGATTCCCCCAAACGGTGAAGCTGCTCCGTTTCCAAATAATCGACAGCCACCAGGTTGTAAGGAATATATACTCCTTTATTTTTTGGAAATTCATTGATTGTCCTCAGGGTTGACAGAATTATGTTATTCCATATATTTTCCGACGACAAAAGCATAAGATTGAACCGGTACAGTTCCTGTCGTGACCGTTCAGGAAGAGGCATTTCTCCAAACATGTCATTCAAAAGGTACAGTCCTTCTTTTTCTGTAAATTCCGAATGAACGGCCAAAGCAGGTACGAATCCGCCTTTTTGGCGGAACAGGATTTCTCCATAGAGGCCCTGCTCTGTCGCCTCCGACGGCAAGTATGCGATATCCGGCGGTGTATTTTCCTTTTTCAAAAATCCTTTGGCCCCGGGAGAAAGCAAGGCCTCTCTCAGAACGGACACCATGCCCTGCCCGTTTACCACTTCCGCCTGCCCGTTCGTGGGAAGAGCTGACAGGTTCAGCAAAGAAGAAAAATTATTTGTCCCCGTATTCGCCGAAACGGGACAAACAGCGAAAAGACACGCCGCCAAAAAAGCACCTGTCCATGTTTTCATCATTTCTTTCCCTCCGCCGCTTTTTTGATATAAGGAGCAAAATAAGCACCTGACGGCTGATCACTTATGAAAAGCGTATACACCGTTTCTTTCTCTCCCGGATAGATAAGACCGCCTGCAAAAACAGGAAGCACACAGCCGTTACAGTCAATGGCCGCTTTGGCAAATCCGATTCTGTAGGACCGCCCCGTTTTGGATATTTTATCCTTCCAGCCTTCTTTCCCGGTGATATAGATTTTGATTCCTTTACTTGCCAAGCGGCTTTGTAAAGGTTCTGCCGCCACCCACTCCTTACTCTTTAAGAAATTACGAAGCACTTCATTTTTCTCTTTTCCCGGTATTTTCATCTTTTCTTGTTTCTGATGATTACGGGCAAGCAGTTTCTCCATGACCTCTCTGTCTTTCCCTGACAAGGAAGCGGAAACCGCCACGGCTTGGTGAAACGCTTCGGGCGTATACGACCGGAGCTGGTAAACCTTCATTTTATCCGTTATATGCGGTACTGCCCCAAGAGAAGAGGAACCGGGAATCAAATCTGTACCGCTTTTTACGATATTTTTTTCTTTACCGGCGAGTGAATTTCCGGGACGGCTGAAAAAAGATTCCTCCATGGTCCAAACATCGACTTTGTCGCCAAAATCAAGCACTTCTCCGCCGGGCAGTTTTAACGTGTCCGCAAAAGCGGAGCCTGTCAAAAGTGACATAAAAAGACAGAATGCGGTTATTATTTTCTTCATACAGCACCTCTTACTTATCATTTCCGTTTTTCTTATTATAGCAAATTTCAAAAACGGTTTTTCCGGATTTCCCATAAAAAAACGCCGCCCCTGATGAGCAGCGTTTTCCGAATTTTTATTTTATTTCATACTTTCTTCCGCCAGTTTGTCCGCCCCGTTTTTCATCATTTCTCTTTCCGCATCACTGGTAACAACGCCGAGAATGTGGCAATTTTCTCCTTTTTTGATGATGTAGGCTCTGAAATAGAGAGGCATCACAAATCCGTCGACCTGTCCCAAAAATCTTCCGCCGAAAGTGCAGACATTCTTTTCCTTCCGTTGCACCGGTTCTATATCTTTGATTTGCACCGTTGCGAAATCAAGGGGCAGTTTTTCTTTCTTGTTTTTATTTTCAAGCGCAATTCCGCTCCGGAAGGCACCGTTCATCATGGCTTCCGCACTGTAAAGAACCATATTGGCACTTGCCATTACCTTTTTTGCCGTTTCCGCAGGTTCCCCGGTCCCGTCGTTTTCAAAAAGTGCTTTCATCTCTGCAGGCACCTGGTTTCCAGGAATGATAAAGTTAATGACAAAAGCCATGGCCGTCACATCTTTTTTTACAATAAGCTCACCGAAAGGCAAAGTATCGCCGTCTTTCCATGGCAATCCGGGGCGGTTTCCCCGATTCTCCGTGACGGCTCCCTCCGGATTTGTATAGCGGACAGGTATAAATTCCGCGTCCCCGCCGAGATGCATTTTTTGTTTTAAAAAAGGCTGAGGAGGCTCCGGCATCTTTTGCAGATTTACGGAAGCAGAACCGGCGCCCTTGTCAACTTTTTGATGCTCCGGTCCGTATCCCCAAGCATTATGCGATCCTATTTCGGGCTTTGCTGCGTCAAGTATGGAAAAATAACCCATCCCGTTTTGTGCCGCCGCTCCGTAACCGCCGAAAACAAGCAGGCCTGCCGTAATCCATGCAGCGATTTCCTTTTTCATCGGATTCCCTCCATTCCCTTTTTCAGAACAGGTTCCATGACTCTTCCTGTCACCTGGTTTGTGAAAATAATCGTCAGACCTGCTTCCTTATCATTGGCAATGCCTACCATAAAACCATAAAAGGGATAGCGGTATCCTTCCTGTTCACGGTCACTGTAGAGAGAAATCATCACGCAGCTGTCCCCGTTGGGAAGGACGCTCTCTTTTCTTTCTTTTTTCTCCTCCGCCTCTTTGGCAAGACTGTTCAAAAAGGCTTTCCTGAAATCTTTTTCCGTTTCCGCCGGAGGATATTTTTCCGGGTCCTTTTTATGAAGAATCGCTTGTGTTTCATTGATTTTCAACCAATCTTCACGGATGATTGTTGCAGAAAAGGCAAGTGCCTGGTGGTAAGCGTCAGGTTTTTCCGTCGTAAGTTGGTAAAAACGGCCTTTCCGCATCAATTTCCATGTGATTTCCGCCAGTTCTTCACTGTTTTCCCCCGATCCTGCAGGAAACAGGTCCATGGAATCAAAAGTTTTTTCCAGTTGTTTTTTGATTTGCGGATCGGAAAAAATACGGGCCACCGGTTTGGCAAAATAAGAATCTTCCCCTCTCTTTACGGTCACCTGCCGGCCCAAAGGAAGTACATGCCCTCCCGGAAGGGGTAAATCATCGGCATACGACGGATTTCCCACGAGCAATGCCGCCATAACGGCAAGAGCTGCTGCTGTTTTTTTCATAAACTTCTCCTTTTCATAAAATGTCCGGAGTCAAAACCATTCCGTTATTTTTGTCCCAATTCTTTGTCAATGATTGTACTTTTTAAAGTCTGGAGCTGCTGCGATAAATTGATTTCCATCGCATCGGGATTCAGGAATCTTGTGTATTCCGGCCAAAGAGTATCCATCTGGCGGTCAGCATAGTCAATTGTTTCCGCAAGGGACGGAAGCTTTATATTTTTTCCGTTTTGAATCACCGGCTTTAATAATTCTTCCACCCTGTACGTCCCTTTTTTGATATATTTCTTTCTCCATTTGGCTGTTTCCGTTACAAGCATATAGTCGGAACCGTCAGGTGCTTTTTCATCAGCCCGGCAGACAAGATCGGTAATGATTTTTCCCGTCGATTTTTTATAGAAACGGTAGACTGTTTTGATGCCCGGATTCGTCATTTTTTCCACATCATTGGATATTTTCATGACAGGAACAAATTCTCCTGCCTCTTCTTTGGCAGACATTTTGAAAACGCCGCCTAGCGCCGACGTGCCGTCAGCGGTAATTATCTTTGTCCCCACACCCCAGCTCGTAACGGTACAGCCCTGGCTTTTCAGCGACTGGATCGTATACTCGTCAAGGTCGTTGGAGCCTGAAATAATGGCATCCGGCAGTCCCGCTTCTTTAAACAGCCGGGACGCTTCCTGTGATAAATACGCAAGATTTCCGCTGTCAATACGGATACCGTATTTCTTCGGAAGCTTTCCTTCTTCCTTCAATTCTTGGAAAATCTGAATGGCATGAGGAACGCCCAAATTCAGAACATCATAGGTATCGGCCAAAAGAATAAGATTGTCATGATATTGCCGTACATATTCACGGAAAGCATCCAATTCATTGTCAAAACTCATAATCCAGCTGTGTGCCATCGTTCCCAATACGGGAATTCCGAATTTTCTTCCTGCCTCCACATTGGACGTACCGTTAAATCCGCCAATCATAGCGGCTCTGGCTCCCCAAAGTCCCGCATCGTGGCCCTGGGCACGGCGGAGACCGAATTCCATCAGTGCATCGTCCGGTGCGACGGTGCGGACACGGCGGGCCTTGGTAGCAATCAGACTTTCATGGTTCAAAATCATGGAGAGTCCCGTTTCAAGAATCATCGCCTCTGTCGTCGTTCCATGGAAACGGAGCAGCGGTTCTCCCGGAAAAGTGACCGTCCCTTCGGGAATGGCATAAATATCACCGGTGAAATGAAAGTTTGCCAGATAGTCCAGGAATTCGGGATAAAAAATACCGAGACTATCCAGATAGGAAATATCCTCTTTGGAAAAACGGAAATTTTCTATAAAGTCCTGCAGGTGGGCAAGACCTGCCACTACCGTATAGCCGCCGTTAAAAGGATTTTTTCTGTAAAAGCGGTCAAATACGACTTTCCGTTCATGACCGTGTATCTTAAAAAGTGCATTCGTCATCGTGAGTTGGTATAAATCTGTAACCAATCCGTTTGTCATCATTATCTCCTTTTATAAAATCCTGTCCCGTCAAAACCGAGCAGTATCAAAATCGTACTTCCTGTTTCAACTGCATGACCGCATGCCGTTTTCATACCGTCTGCCGTCTTATTGATTATAGCACTTCCCCCGTTTTTTATATCCCGGGAAATAAAAAAAGACACGCCCTTTCGGAACGTGCCGCTTTGCTATACCGAAAATTCCTCTGTTTTTCCCATGAAATCCGTAATGATAACTTTCCCGAAATCCACGCGAAAAATCGTTTGTTTCCCCTCATTCCGGATATAATCCAAAGACTCCTCACAGCTTTTAATCATTGCCTTGCGCGGTTCTTCCCCTTTATCCTCCCGCAGATGGCAGGCAAAACGGATATAGGACTTGTCCGGGTGGGTGGCGCAAATTTCCGCACTATCATTATTCAGGAGCTGACCGTAAATTTCATCTTCTTTCAAAAAAAGGAAGTGAATCACATCACCGCAGACACAGACATCGTGGGCAGGACGGATACAGGGACGGACACCGTCCACCGTGGCCAGATAAAAAGTGCCGCATTGCTTTAAATACTCCGCTACTCGTTCTGAATGAGTCATACTACCACCTCTTTCCTCTGTTTTTATTGTATCACAAATGAAGAATTTTATTCCGCCGCTTTGCGGTCCGGTAATATTTTGACCGTCACATCGTCAAGACCGTTCAAAACCTCAATCACTTCTTTTCTTGTATCTTCCGTCGAATGAATCATACAAGTCGCCCGTTTCGGATTGATTGTCGTCAAAACGCCGAGATATTCATACCCCTCGAGAATGCGGTTCACATAATTGACATCGAACGGCGCAATTTCTATATATACCCTACTGTCCACGGCCGGGCCTCCTTAAAATGGTATAGGGCGGCAAATCCGCGTCCGTTTCCATAACAAGCTCCTCTAACGGGTGCGGCGCCGCTTCCACAATTTCCCCTTCCCCGTTTCTTAAAGCGCCTATTTGTAAAGGAAATACATCGCCGTGAGGAGTCAGCACCTCTACCGTTTCGCCGGTCTTGAAATGATTTCTCTGCTGGACGATTACCGTTCCCTTTTCCGCCCCCTCTTTCAGAACCAGTCCGATAAAATCATAGGACTGCTCCGGCTGGGACTTCACATACTCCTGGGCGGTATGGTCGGGATCTTGGTAGGCGAACGCCGTCGTATACGGACGATGCGATACCTTTTCAAGCTCTGCCCGCCATTCGGGAAGCACTTCGAAATCCGCCCCTTTTTCATAATAAGCATCGATGGCTTTTCTGTAAGCTGCCACCACGGCCGCCACATAATAAACACTTTTCATACGCCCCTCGATTTTAAGAGACGCCACACCCGCCTCGATAAGCTCGGGAATATGGTCAATCATGCAAAGATCCTTGCTGTTAAAAATGTACGTGCCGTGCTCATCTTCCTCGATGGGAAAATACTGCCCCGGTCTCGACTCTTCCATAACGGAATATTTAAACCGGCAGGCCTGTATGCACTCCCCGCGGTTCGATTGGCGTTTTCCGTTTGTAAAATAATTGGACAGAAGACAGCGGCCGCTCCAGGAAATACAAAGAGCGCCGTGCCCGAATACTTCCAATTCCACGTCCACCTTTTTGTGAATGTCCGCCATTTCCTTGACCGATACTTCACGGGCCAGAACCACACGGGACGCCCCCATTTCCTTCCACCGCCGGATTGTCCGCCAGTTCGCCGCACTCGCCTGTGTGCTGATATGGATAGGAAGTTCCGGCGCCGCCTCACGGCAGACATCAAAAACGCCCATATCCGCCACAAGTACGGCATCAACATGAATCGACTGCAAATATTTTAAATACTCGTCCAAACCTTCCAAATCTTCATTTCTGGGAATGATATTGACCGTGATATACACTTTTTTCCCGAGATTGTGGGCATACTCCACCGCTTCTTTCAATTCCTCACGGTCAAAATTTCCGCCATACGCACGAAGGCCGAAAGCCTTTCCCGCCATGTAAACCGCATCAGCCCCGTAAAGAAGCGCCATTTTCATTTTTTCCATATTTCCTGCCGGAGCAAGAAGTTCCATTTTTTTCATATATATTCCTTCCGAAAGCCGTGGGAATCAGGGTACGTCCCTTCACGGCCGCCCTATTTCCCCTTTTCTTTCCTTACCGAGACGGCAAGACCGTCTCCTTCTTCATAAATCACGGTATCGTAATTTTTCTCCACATAAGACAGATACTCCCGCAAACGGACAACGATTGTCCTGTAGCGATGCTCCACCGGGCCGGACATACGCACCAGACCGCGGAAAAGCACATTATCTGCCGCAATGACCGCTTTTTCGGCAAGCAGCGGTTCTATCATCTGCAAATGCTTCAGATACTGCCCCTTCGGCCCGTCAAGAAATACGAAATCATACGGTCCTTGCAAAGAGGAAATCAGCGATGACGCATCTCCGAAATGACAATGCACCCGTTCCTGAAGTCCCGCTCCTTTCATCACTTCTAATGCCGTTTTATACCGTTTTTCATCAATTTCTATCGTATCTGTCTCCGAAAAAGGAAACCGCTCTGCCAAAAGCAGGGCCGAATACCCCACGGCCGTCCCGATTTCAAGAATTTTCCGCGGTTGTACCAAAGAAGCCGCACGGAGCAGCAATTCTCTTTCCGTGCCGCGGATAATCGGTATATTTTCAGCCGCCGCTTTCTCTTCCAGCTCCTTTTTTATCTGCTCAAAGTCCGCACCGTTTTCTCTCATGAACTTTCCCCGTAAATCTTTTCCACTTCTCCCCGGTGTTCTTCATAAGTTTTTGTAAAAATATGATGTCCGTCAGGCTGTGCCACATAATACAGATACTCCCCCGGCTCTGCCGCAAGAACGGCACGAACCGCCTCTATCCCCGGGCTTCCCACAGGTCCGGGCGGAAGTCCTTTTCTGATATACGTATTATAAGGAGAATCGACTCTTGTATCGGCCACCGTAAGCTCCGGTTTGTTTTCTCCCAAAGCATACTGCACTGTCGCATCAATCTGGAGCGGCATATCCTTTTGCAAACGTGCGAGAATGACGGCGGCAATAGGTTCCTGGTCTTCCTTAAACTTTGCCTCCCGCTCCACCATGGACGCTATCGTGACAAGGGCATACACCGTCAGATTTTTTTCCTTTGCCTTTTCCCGCAAACCGGGAGAAATCATTTCATCCGTCCGTTTATACATAAGATCGCAGATTTGTTTCGCTGTATAATCCTTGGGGATTTCATACGTATCGGGAAATAAAAATCCCTCTCCCCGGAATTGCGGCGCTTCAGGGCCGTACATATAGTCAAAAGGTCCGTATGCCCCGGCAGTCCCGGCAAAATCTTTTCCGCCGGAAATCCCCGCTTTTTCCAAAAGCGCCGCCGTCTGGCGGACCGTATACCCTTCAGGAACCGTGACACACACCATTTCACCGCGGCCGCTCTGTAATTCCGCTATGGCATCCCGGACCGTAAGCCCCTGACGAATCTGATAATGACCGCTTTGCAACTTGTGTGACTGTCCCGACAGAAAAAGCATCCACCTGAAAACGGCAGAACTGCGAATGACTCCTTTTTCGGCAAGAATATCCCCGATTTCCCGTCCCGTTGCCTTTTGGGGAATATCGACGGTCACATTCTCTTTCGCCGGTCCGTGGTCATACGCATACAGATAAGTAAAGCCGGCAATCACAAAAAGCAATGCCCCAAGCAAAACGACAATAAACGGCTTTTCTTTTATGATTTTTTTCCATGCTGACAATGCTGTCTGTTCTTCACTCATAAAAACTCCGTTTCCTCAAGAAACAAACACATACCAGAAATATCCGTCTGCATTTTCCCTGTTCCATAACTGAATTATTATACCACATTCATAAATTTCCATACGAAACACTCTTTTTGCCCGTGATACAATAAAGTAAAAACAAAAGGAGAATGTCTATGGAAATCAAAACAGGCCTGACCGGCACAGCCTCAAAATATGTCACAGATTCAGATACCGCGGTAAGCGTAAAAAGCGGCACCCTCAAAGTCCTTGGCACCCCCGTTCTTGCGGCACTTATGGAAGAAGCTGCCGTCAATGCACTGGCAGAATATCTTCCGAAAGAACAGACCACCGTCGGCGGCTATATCGCAGTGCACCATAATGCCGCCACTCTGCCCGGCCACCGAATCGAAGCAAAAGCAGAAATCACCGGTGTGGAAAACAAAAAAATCACCTTCCGAATCACTGCCGATGATGACAAAGGGCCCATCGGCGAAGCTGAACATATACGTTTTATCGTCGATGCGGAGAAATTCATGGACCGTGTAAAAAACAAATAGCCTTTTAAAAACAAAATAACAATAAAAAACTGAACTGTTTGCAAAAATTCCATTCCCGACCAAACAGCTCAGTTTTTTATTTCCTAAATCAGCTCAGGTAAATCACACCATTCTGCAGAACTATGATTTCTTTCTTCCTTAGTGCCAGTTTCCCACGAATACGGTGAGAAGCGGGGATAGCTTTTTTATATGAGCCATTTCATTATTTTTTGTTTTTACTCATTTAAAAAATATGATTTCTTTCTTCCTTAGTTGTAAGCTTCCCCCGAACACGGAGGGAAGTGCCGAGCAGAGCGAGGCGATAGGGGCAAGTTGGCGTACAGAGATCAGAATCATTTTTCCGTTTCTCCTCACACTTGCCCCTTTCGTCAACCTATCGGTTGACACTTTCCCCGACAAGCGGGGACAGCTTACGGTTTGCATTTTATCGTTTTATGGCAATAATCAAGTAATATATTTTAAAAACTATGAATTCTTTCTTCCTTAGTATCAGCTTCCCCCGAAATCGGAGGGAAGTGCCGAGCCTTGCGAGGCGATAGGGGCAAGTGTGCGTACACAGGCCAGAATCGTTTTTGAGTATTTTATCCACTCTTATTTTTCTGTGTTTTACGGCCTATCCGCTTTTATCACACCTGTTCCGTCAAAGGCGGGCACAAACGCCTCTTTGGCCGATTCCCCCTGCTGGACGTAGCCGTCTTCGATTCCCAACTCTTCCATATACGCCTTGGCTTCCTCATACTCCTCCTCTGTCAGGCGACGGTTGATTTCGGGAAACTCTGCCGCCCTTCCGCAGGGAATATATTGGCGCATCAAGCTGAAAAGCACCTGTCCGGGAGAAAAAGTCTCCGCCAGATATTCGAGTACTCCCTTTGTGTTTTTCCATTGCCCCGGTAACACGAGATGACGAATCAATACTCCTTTTCTCAAAATCCCGTCACTTCCTATTTCATAAGGACCGGTCTGTCTGTACATCTGCTCCACCGCCGCTGTCGCCCTTTCAAAATAATCAGGCGCATCACTGTATTTGGCAGCCGCCCTGCGGTCGCTGTATTTCAAGTCGGGAAGCCAGCACTGTACCTTCTTCCGCAAAAAAGAAATCGTATGAACACTTTCGTAACCGCCGCAGTTGTAAACAACCGGCACGGGAAGGGAATCCCTTAAACTTTGAAAAACGGCATGTGTGTAATGAGTCGGCGTCACCAAATCAATATTGTGCGCTCCTGCGGCAATCAGCTCTCCATAGATTTCACGAAGACGTTCTACAGAAACTTCTATTCCTTTCCGTCTTTCCGAGATGTCGTAATTCTGACAGTACACACAGGATAAATTACAACCTGAAAAAAAGACCGTTCCCGCTCCGCGGCTTCCGCTGATACACGGTTCTTCCCAGTGATGCAGTGCCGCCCGGGCTATAACGGGAAGCATGCCGGATCTGCAGTATCCTCTGCTTTCCGTCTTCTGTCCCGATAGCGGCCGCTCCACCTTGCAACGGCGGGGACAAATATTACAAATGCTCATTCTTTTTAAGGCCTCCCACGCTTATTTCTTCTTTTTTCCTACTTATACTAACACAAAATGTCCATTGCCCTGACGAAACAAAACTCTTATAATGATTACATACAATATCTGAATCCTGAAAGGAGTTCGTTATGGAACAAAATCCCGGTTTTTTAGACAAAATTTTTCACCTGAGTGAAAACAAAACCTCTGTACGGACAGAAATCATGGCAGGTATTACCACCTTCATGACCATGGCCTATATCCTCGCCGTCAACCCCGGCATTATGAGTGCCGCCGGTATGGATAAAGGAGCCGTGCTGACCGCTACGGCTATTGCCGGCTTTATCGGTACACTTCTCATGGCACTTTTTTCCAACTATCCCTTTGCCCTCGCACCCGGTATGGGTCTCAATGCATTCTTTGCCTTTACCGTCGTCGGACAGATGGGCTATTCTTGGGAAATGGCCCTCGCCGCCGTTTGTATCGAAGGCCTGATTTTTATTTTCCTCTCCCTTACCAACGTGCGTGAAGCCATTTTCAACGCCATTCCGATGAACCTGAAACGCTCCGTTTCCGCCGGAATCGGATTATTTATCGCCTTCATCGGTCTTACGAGTGCCCAAATTATCGTAGCCAACCCGGCCACCAAAGTCTCCCTTTTCTCTTTTAAATCGGCGATTCTCTCGGGAACTTTCCATACAACGGGCATCACCGTCGTCCTCGCTATCATCGGCGTGATTTTTACGGGCATTCTCATGGTCAAAAAAGTCAAAGGAAATATTTTATGGGGCATTCTTTTCACCTGGCTCCTCGGCATCCTTTGCGAACTCTCAGGCCTTTACATTCCCGACCCCGCTAAAGGTGCTTTCAGTACACTTCCCAATTTGTCGGCAGGCATCGCCTCTTTTACACCGGCAAGCCTCGCCCCGGTTTTCATGCACCTCGACTTCTCAAGAACTTTCAGCGTAGACTTCATTGTAGTCCTCTTTGCCTTCCTCTTCGTTGATATATTTGATACACTCGGCACACTCGTCGGCGTTTCCTCTAAAGCAAACATGCTCGACAAAGACGGAAAACTCCCCCGTATCAAAGGCGCACTCATGGCCGACTCCCTCGCTACCACCATAGGTGCCTGCATCGGCGTTTCCACCACAACCACCTACGTAGAAAGCGCCGCCGGCGTTTCCGAAGGCGGACGAACAGGACTCACTGCCGTCACCGTAGCGATACTCTTTGCCCTTGCCCTCTTCCTCTCCCCGTTCTTCATGGCAATTCCCGCCTTTGCAACCGCTCCCGCCCTCATCATCGTCGGCTTCCTGATGTTCACATCCGTAGCAGGCATAGACTTCAACGATCCCACCGAAGCCGTCCCTGCTTACATAGGAATCCTCGCCATGCCTTTCACCTACAGCATTGCCGAAGGCATTTCCTTCAGTATCATTTCCTACACATTAATCAATGCACTCACAGGGCATACAAGAAAAGTCAGTCTTCTCATGTACATACTGACCCTCTTGTTCATCGGGAAATATATATTCTTATAAAAGAAATAATAAAAAGCCTCTTCGAAGGGGCTTTTTTTATTGCATCTCCCCTGTAAAAATGAAATATATACGCCGGAACAAAGACAAATTTTTGTGTGAGTCATTTCCGTATTTTTTGTTTTTTCTTCATATAAAATACCGTTAAATCTTGCACCCTTTGCCAGATTCTTACCGCTCCGTTCAAGAATGACAGGCAAGAATGTAATACCATTGAAAAACGCAATTCACCTCTGCCGTCATTCTTGAGCGGCAGGCAGATTCGGAATGATGATGGAAGAAAAAACATAATCTGACTCTTAGCGAAGAA
>OWIK01000103.1_pt1 | contig 34093 bp, 30 predicted proteins | sample 1732691 | NCBI WGS metagenome assembly OWIK01 (sample SAMN05065743, study PRJEB22554) | human gut metagenome | biome: ENVO:2100002; feature: ENVO:00000062; material: ENVO:00002003 | host: Homo sapiens | place: USA | reverse complement strand
CAGTTTTCAAAGAACCATCGCTCTAAGCGACTTGATTAGTTTATCACGGCACTTTCCTTTTGTCAAGCAAATTTTTCTCTTTTTTCTCTGCTTTTTTCGTGCCGTTTGCCGTCTGACCGACGGCGGATATTATCCTATCATTTTATTTCTTTTTTGTCAAGCCGGTTTTTTCAGATTTTATCGGTATTTTCGTTTCTGCTCACACTTGTTTTTTGTTTCTGCTCACTCTTTCCCCTTCCGACGGCTCCGCCACCAACTTCCCCGACAAGCGGGGACAGCTTTTCTGTTAGAGTCATTCCGTTATTTTTTATTTTTACTCATATAAAAACCGCCTTTTTGTAGACGGTTTTTCTTTGTCTGTTCTGTTTTTAAGAATTCCTGCTGTCATTCTCCTCTGGGAACGGTGTTTCCTCTGTTTTCCACGAAATAATTGACGGCCGCTTCTACGTCTTCATAGGTCATGCGTGCTTTCATGGGGCTGAGCGGTCTTTCGTTGTACATGTATTTCCCTTCCGGTTTGCCGAGGAAATATTTCTTATGCCCGATTTCTAAAGCTACCTGATATCCGTCATCGTTGGGGCGTCTGGTGACAATGAGGCTGTACATTTTTCCGTCTGCGGAAAGCACCATGATGTCTGATGTGCCGGGGACGATGTCTTTGACTTTTTCGAGGAACAGTCTGCCTTCTTTTTCTTTGCTTTCTTTGTACGCTTTTTCTTTCGTCGTATCGGCGTCAACGGTAATCGTCATTTCTTTAGCGCCTTCTTCCGCCATGCGGATCAGTTTTTCTCCGAGCTGTTTCAGACTTTCCGTATCGGCAGAAAAAATAAGCTCGCCGTCATTTTTCATTTCATAGGTCAAAAAGGCACCGTTCATGTTCTTTTTACTTTCGTTATCCAAATGAAATACAAGATGTTTTTTCATGGTTGTATCCTTTCTGTAAGTCACTTATTTTATTTTTACTACTTATATTTTATCACATTCTATATCTAAATTCATCTATATATCAGTTTCAGAAAATCATTTGTCTTCTATCCCGTTTTCTCACCTGAGGAGCGGAGCGTTTCCGCCAGCGCTTTCATTTTCCCGGGATCGGCAGGTCCGTAAAGGCGGTCCATGGCCATCCGTGTGACGAGCCACGTCCGTCCCGATTGACGGCGGTCTCCGTCAAAAAGGCGGGCCGCTCTGTGTCCCGCGCCTGCCGCGGCAGCACGGACGTCTCCGCCGTCACGATTCCAAAGGACACCTGCCTCTGCGGTAGAAAACACCAGAAGAAAAGGATTCACAGGCGCGGTTTTTTCCTTTCCCGTTCCGTACATTCTGTCTGCCGCCTCTGCGGTAATGAGCCATGCCGGCCCGGACTTTCTTGCCTCTCCCGGTGAGAACAAACCGTTTTTACAGTCATTTCTTGCCTTTTTATCGGGAAGTCCGTATTTCTCTTCCGCCTCTTCTGCAGTCATGACCCATTGCACCACTGTTTCCGGCAATTTCAATTCTTCAAACGGACCGTCCGGTGTCCACTCTTTTTCGGACAATACAAAAATTCCCTTAGCGGAAAGTGCGACAGCCGTTCCTACGGGAAGACGACGGCCGCTCATGAATTCCCTGACGGCAAGAACGGTTTTTTCCTCACTGTCCAGCGTCGTTGTCACGGGAACGGGCATACCGGGCATTTCCCGTCCCTTTATTTCAAAACAGTCCCGGTCTATATAAAAAGCCTTTTTGTAGCAAATGATTGTCCCTCTTTCCGGAGGAAGTCCGAGCAGGTAACTTTCATAAACCGTCCATGCGGCACTGTCCTGAGGGCGGGCAAAAATGATTTCCATGGTATCTCCTCTTCCGCATTTCTGCAGACTCTGTATTTTGAATAAGGCGGAACATCTTGGTATAATAAAAAAAGAATATCACGAAATACGGCGGGGCATTCCCTTTGTCGTACCGTTTCTTTTCCTATTGTATACCAAAAATAAATCTCCGTGCACGAAAGGACAAAGATGATGCGAAAAAAATACTGTTCTCTTTTATCTGCTTTTTTACTGTTTTCCGGCACTTCCGTATCCGCCGTAAACTGGGTCAATGACATAGCCTTTCCGAATGTTTTTATCGACACCGACTCTTACCGGACAGACGGGCAATTATCTTCTATCGATATCTGCCTGGCCGGCGATGAAAAAGATACCTTTTCCACGCTCCAATTCGATCCGTCAAAACGTCTTTGGCGCTCTCTGTCTTTTGTAACCCGTGCCAAAGACGGCAAGATTCTCTTGGAACAAAAACAAGAAAATTCCCCGTCCAAATGGAACCCCGTTCTTTCCGGCACAGTAGGCAAAAGTATTTATCAACATTATATCCAAGCCGAAATGCCGGATCCGCAAAACAGCAGCTGGCTCTTAATGTACAAAAATCCCAACTCCCACTCTTCTTATTATATTGACAGAAAGCGGACCACCTATAAAGACGGATACGCCACTTTTTGGATGTATGCACAAATCCCGAATACGGAAAACGGTCCCGACAACACCATCTACCGCGTAAAGATGAATATGGCCCATAAGAGAATTATGCTTTTATCGGCGACGGAATATACACCGGACGGGAAAATCAAACTTCATACTGCAGGCACGGCCAAATGGGGACCTCTTCCCAAAGCCACTCCAATCAAAGTCATCTTTCAGTATTTAAAAGACGAAGTGGAAAGCGGCCGCCTTGCTCCCCCTGCCAAATAACCGGTTTCTTTACTTTTTCAAATCACACACAAAAAGCACTACCCGTATCAGGATAGTGCTTTTCACTTGGAAATATGGGAATGTTCTTCCCTGTATTTCTTTTTTATTTCTTATTTTTATACGCGTTATACTGCCTCGTTCCCTTGTCGGAATCATGCATGGCATCTATCAGTTCTTTCGCTCTTTCCATGGTGAATCCGCAATAGGCGGCGTATTCTTCCAAAGGATTTCCGCGGAGTTCTCTTTTGTGTTTCATATAGGCCCGGCGGGCTTCCCTGTCATAGTCCTCCACTTCTTTGAGGTCCTGCATACGTCTCGCATGACGGAAAATCATATAGACTTCCGTTTTTTCCGCTTCCGTCTTTGTCATTTTGCCCGCTTTGACAAGTTCATCGAGATAGTAGCGGGAAACCTGCGGATTGTGCGGCGATATTCCCTTTAATTCCGCCGGAACCACAGCAGGTTCTTCCCGTCTCGCCTCCGCCGCTCCGCCGAGAGTCAGGCAGGCGGCAAAGATAAGAAGAGCAATTTTTAGGTTTTTATATTTTTTCATGAAGCTTCCTTTCCGTTACATTCTGTATTGAACGCTGAACGTGTAAGTTCTTCCGTCAGTGGCTTCCTTACTGTAATAAGTACGGTCCAACAGGTTATCTACGGCAAGCTGGAGGGTGCAGTCCTTCGTGAGGTCATAGTTGACAGCCGTATTGACAAGGAAATATTGGTCATATGCTCCGTATTCGTCGGTCGCTGCGCCGGAAGCCATTCTGGCACTCACATATTCGCAGTCGAGGAGCAGATTCAGCTTGTCTTTTTTCCAATCAAGACCGGCATGGAAAATATGCTTCGGTATACCGTAGTTTACCACACCGGAGTAAGCTGTCTGATCTGTACCAGCCAACCCCGAACCGTTCAATTTTCCTGTCTGCCATGCCCAGTTCATATACCCCGACAGATTTTCATTGAAAGAATGGGTGAGTTCGAGCTCCACACCGCGCCGCTTTTCTTCTCCGTAGTTGACGTACTGCTTATAATCGACTTTTTTCTCTGTTTGAGGTTTATTTTTCTCATAAAAAGAGACGTAGGTAATTTTATCTTTTGTTTTTATCCGGTAGGCATTGAGCGACAGATTCGTTTTATCGGACAGTCTTTTCTTGACCCCGATTTCATAGGTGTCCGATGTTTCCGGATTCAAGCCGGGGTTCGGATTGATTTTATCCCCGGAACGGGTTTTGCCGTACCGGTAAATATTGTAGAGCTGTGGCGGATTAAAGGAGTGTCCGTAAGACACATAGTAATTTGTATTTTTATCGGCCTGATAGCTGAAAGCTACTTTCGGGCTGATCTCATTGTAGGTTTTCCCTTTTGATGACCTGCTGTATTTTTCTTTATCTTTACCTTTATTTTGGTCTTTCCAGAAATAACCGTCTCCTTTTTGGAACCGGTCATACCGTACGCCCAGATAGACCGTTGCGGGATTGGAAACTTTCCATTCGTCCTGGACATAAAGTGCCATATTTTTTACTTTGCCCTTGTCATTGGCATAGTACCTTATTTTCGAATCTTTATCTTTCCACCGGGAAAGATTGAATCTGTCCTGGTCCATTTCTTCCTGTTTCAAATTCAGTCCCGCTACGATGGTGTGGTTGTCTCCCACTTTTTCCCATGCTTTTTCCAAATTGAAATTGTAAATTTTTTCGGGATGGCTCGAGTAGTCCCCGGCGCCTTCCCAATCTGCTTTTGTGTAATTTCGGGAAAGAGTAGGACCAGTGTATCCGTTATATTTATCTCTCGAATAACTCAGGGAGGATTCCAGCCTATTGACTGTATCCTTGAAGGAAAGAATATGCCTTTCTTTCACGCCTTCACCAAGGTGGCCGTAGAAGTTTTTTGGAGCAAGTTTGATGAAATCTCCCTTCTGTGTTTTCACGGTACCGCTGAATACCATATTTCCATTCGCATCCCTTACATAGCTGAAAGGATTGTTATAGTGATAGTTGCTTTCCGTATGGGCATAGGAATATTTAACAGACTGTGTATTGTTGATATCATACTTTATATAGGCGTTATAGCCTTCATACTTCCATGCTTTTTCACCGCGGCCGCCATAGACATAGCTTCCGTCAGACAGAACAGGCAAATCGGCTGTATAGTTTTCCGGCTCCGGTTTTTTCATTTTCTTTGCCGCCCCGTAAAAACCGCGGAATCCGTCGGACTTTCTTTCTTCATACCCCATACCGAAGGACCATTTTTCATTGGCTTTTGAATGGAGGTAGACGGATTTTTTCCAGGTGTTATGACTGCCGTAAGAAAGATTTGCCGTTGCCGTCGTTCCTTCTTTTTTGGCTTCTTTTGTCGTAATATTGACGACACCGCCGACAGCATGTCCGCCGTAAATGGAAGATGCCGCTCCGCGGAGTACTTCGACGCGTTCGATATTATCGACCGGAATGTCATTCAGATTTACCTTGCTGTTGTAGGTGCTGTTCATTTGGACGCCGTCGACAAGGACAAGAATATTCGTCGTATCGAAACCGCGCAAACTGATTTCGCTGCTGTCACCTTGTCTGTCGATATGGAGACCGGGCATCTGACCGATGGCATCACGGACGGTATGAATATTTTTCTTTTCCATGTCTTTCGCCGTGATGACGCTGATGCTTGAAGGCACCTCTTGGATTTCTTTCATCGTTCTTGTCGCCGTGACAACGACCTCATCAAGGGAATAAACGGGCATTTCTGCAGCATCTGCCATCCCTATACAGGGTACGCCTGCCACGAGCATCCCGAGCACACCGGCTTTTAAAACATCTTTTTTCTTCATGATCTCCTCCTCTGATTATCTCTAATACTGTCTTTATTATATACTCTGTATTTGTTTTTTCTATTTATTTATTAAAATAGACGATTTTTATTTTCATTTATCTTTTTTATTCTGTTTCCTCTTTTATTTATCAATAGTAAATTCTGTTTTTTCATTCATGAAATCAAAAAACCGCCCTTTTACGGACGGTCATTTTTATTTTCATAAAGTCAGAGAAGCCAGCGGTAGAATCCGAAGTAGGCCAGTATGGAAAGTGTAACGACTCCTGCTGCGGAAATACTGAACATTTTGATAAAGAGCCGGTCCAGTTCTCCTGCAGCGGCTCCCGCTTCTGCGGAATAAGCGGCAAGAGCAAGCGCTCCTCCCGTAGAAAGAGGACTGATGCCTGCCGTATTGGACACCATGGAAATCGCCGTCACCCATTCGACGGGATTTACGGAAATACTCATCTGCTGGATGATATGAGGAATGGTCGGTATAAGGGTGGGCATGACGACACCGGAAGTGGAAGAAAACCAGGACATGACGCCTGCCGTTACTCCGAGAATTGTTGTCGCCGATTTTGCACTCATCACGGAGGCAAGCGATGCGGAAAGCAAGTCAATTCCGCCGAGAGCAATAATGACATTCATGAGGACACCGACACCGCAAATCAGGAGCAGTGTGCCCCAGGGAATCTTTTTCAATGCCTGTTCTTCATCGGACACACGGAGGAAGGAAAGAACCATGGCCACCGTGAAACTGGCAAGTCCCACATTTACTTTGAAAAGCATGACAAGTCCCACCATGACCGCTATTCCGATAAGAGTAATAATCTGCTCTTTATTAAAAGCAGGAATATCGGAAAATTGTAAAACTACGTCAGATTTCAATTTATAACCGCCGAATGCGACATACACAAGCGCCGCATAGACAGTGGAAGATAATACGCCGTTCACAAGAAGGGGCAGTTCGATGCCGGTAAGTCCAAATCCCTGGCAAAGGTCAAGTCCGATAATGCCTGTCGCCGCCAGAGGTGACATACCGCCTCCCGCCGCACCGAGGAAAATAATGGCTGCCAGCATGGCCGGATTGATTTTCATTTCTACCGCAAGGGTCATGCCGAATACCATCATAATCGCCGTTGTAGGAATCGTTCCCGGTCCCAGTGCGGACAAAACGGTGGCAAAAACATACATCACCACAGGAATCATGTAGGTATGTTTTCCTGCCAGTACGGTGATTTTCCGTGTCAAAAGTTTCAGTGTCCCGTTGATTTCCGCAAGGCCGAACAGATACGTCACGCCGAGAAGCATAAGAAATAACGAGTAGTTAAAGCCGCCGATGATATCACGATCGGCCATGCCTGCGATTTTTCCGAGCAAAAGTGCAAAACCGATACAAACCAGTCCTGTATTCATCTTGCGGAAAAATCCGAGAAAAATGGCGCCTGCCAACGAAAATAAAGATAATAAAGCCATAGGTTTCCTCCATACCTGAAATACATGGGTATAGTTCTCGTGATGGCCAGATTCGTTATTATTGTTATGTCTGTCCTAATTTCCTCAAAATAATATCATGAACGATAAAGAGGAATAAAATAACCAATCTCTATATAACCTATTCTTTATTCCGTTTTATAAACTTATTTTCATAACTCTGATTCTGAATCAGAATAACAGCATTCTTTTTGTCTCTTTTTTCGGACAAAAAGAAAAAGTTATGACAGTATTTCATAACTTTCAAGGTCTCTATGTCTTATAGATAGTTTTTATAAAGAAATATAAAGAAAGCAAAATCCTTCCCGCGATTCCGTTTCCGCCAAAAAACGGCTCTTCCGCAGAAAAGCCGTTTCTCTTATTTGCCGAATGCGCCGGGATAGACCCGGGATGCTATTTCATAAACCGCATCTGCAAAATACTGGGATGATGCATAGCGGTACCGGTCTTTTATTTTTATAATCTGTTTTTTTTGCACGGCCTTCACGCCCTGCAAAGCGGGATCGGACAGTACTTCCTCTATGTAGCCGTCAATATCCTCGCCCGTGCGGCTGACAAATGCCCTCTCGGGAAAAAGGAAATAGTCGGGGTTAACGGCAAGGATTTTCTCTTTCGAAAGATGACCGCCCCGTTCCAATCCTCCCAGGGCCGCTCCGTTTTTCACGCCCGCCATGGTACAAATCTGATGAAACAAGCCGTCTTTACTTCCGAAAACGCCGTTCATGGAATAGGCCATAAGAATTTTTCTGTCCTCTTCGGGGACGGAAGAGAGCGTCGTCCTGACTTTTTCAAGCTTTTTCTCCATCTCACGGAGCATTTCCTGACCCTTTTTTTCTTCCCCTACCGCCTGTGCGGTCATGCGGATATGACTGACTACGCCCTCATAATTCAGGGCAGGTTTCATCTCGCAAACAGGTATCCCCATATCACGGAGTGTGGCAGCTTTATCCCTGTCGCCCGCGGTCTGCATGATTACAAGATCCGGTTTCAGCGCCAAAATTTGTTCCGTACTGAGCGTTTCCGGTAATTTTCTTCCCACCGTTTGCGCCTCTTTATAAATCAGCGAATCTTTTTCATCGTACGCTTCCTGCGGCAGTGCAGTAATCCGTCCGGGATCAACGAGATGAATCAGTATTTCATTCAGTCCCAAGGTGGAGGCATAAATCCGCTCCGGTTTTTTCGTAAAAGTAAGAGTATGACCGAATTCATCAGTCACCTGATAGGCAACGGAAGCTCCGTCTTTTCCGGCAGGAATACCGCATCCTGCGACGGCAAGAAGGCCGCACACCAGAGCGATATTCATAAAAAATTTCCCTATTTTAGAAATATGCATTTTATTCCCCGTTTCTCCTCTATGATGATTTGTATCCAGTATATAATTTTATTTTTTAAGTTTCTACCCGCGGTTTCATGAAATCGTTATCAACCTGCGGAAATACAATTCATCCCTGCCGTCATTCTTGAGCGGCGGGCAGACCAACGGAAGCAGTAAGAATCCGGCAATGGGTACATTTAATATCTCCAACCTCTGCCAGATTCTTCACTCTTTCCCGTACTTTTTATGTCTCTATTCCCGACCGCTTTTTACGACCGTTCAAGAATGACAGGCAGGTATTTAGTGCTGTTGAAAACGTTATTCTCTCTCGCCGTCATTCTTGAGCGGTGGGCAAAGTCGGAATGATGACAAAGGAAAAACATCATGTGACTCTTAGCGAAGAATCCGGCATAGGATAACCGAAAAAGCATATTTAAATAATAAAAACTATGAATTCTTTCTTCCTTAGTGTCACGCAGTGACGGCTTGCGATTTCGCTTCTTTTTTCTATTATCTTATACATAAAAGAGCAGGCTCGCGCCTGCCCTTGTTTCTGTCCAGTTCTTGAAAATGATTTCAGTCCAGTCCCAGATATTTTTTTATTTTTTCGATATCTCCTTTATAGAGATACCCCTTCCCGATTTCCATAAGCAGCGGAATTTCTCCGGTGTCTTTACCGAAACGGCCGTTGGCTTCTATCAGCATGCCCAGGTCTTTTGCGGGAATGTCGAGTGAGGTGGGAAGTCCGAGGAATTTCAGCACTCTTTCGATGCGTTCTGCCGTTCCTTTTTCCGTGAGTCCCAGCATTTCCGATGCTACGGTCATCATGTACATGCCTGCCGCCGTGGCTTCTCCGTGGGTAAGTGCCTGGTCGTCAAAGCGGTAATAGCTTTCTGCCGCTCTTCCGATAGCATGACCGAAGTCGAGAATGCGTCTTTCTTTTTTATCCGCCGGATCCGCTTCTACAAGACGCGATTTGATTTCTATGCAACGCCGTATAATTTCCGGAAGTTTCTTGAAGATTTCTTCTTCCGTACCGGCTTTTTCAAAAATTTCAAACAGTTCTTTGTCGGATACACAGCCTACTTTTACCGCTTCTCCCAGTCCGTTATGAACGTAGCGCAGCGGCAGTGTTTTTACCAAGTCGGGATCGACATATACGGCCTTGGGGTAATAAAAAGCACCGATTAAACTTTTCTTTTTCCCTAAATCGATGGATACTTTACCGCCGATGGCACTTCCGATTTGTGCGAGCAGTGAGGTCGGTACCTGCACATAATTCATTCCGCGGTGGAATGTAGCGGCCACAAATCCTGTCACATCACCGACGACACGTCCGCCCAAGGCTACCAGGAGATCCGTTCTTTCTATCCCGAAATCGGCAAGACTTTCGTACACTCTTTTGACCACCGATAAATTCCGTGTTTTTTCATGGGGAGAAAGTACCATCATAAGAACGTCCGTCCCTGCCGCTTCGAGCTGTGCTTTCAAGTCCTGCCCGTAAAGTCTGTCGAGGCCCGCTTCTGTGAGAATGACCGCTTTTTTTGCGCCCGTGAGGTCCTTGATTTCTTTTCCGGTCCGGCCAATCAGTCCCCGGTCAATGATGACATCATAGGAATTTGCACCTAAATCAATATGTACCTTATCCATAATGTATCCCTCCCTTTCTTATATTATAGCAGAATACGGCCATAATACTCCAGAAAAAGAAAGGAAATATGATTTTCCCGCGTCTTCTCATCCTATCTTTCACTCCGTTTTTGCATTACAATAAAAACAGCAAAGGATAAGGACTATGACTGACTTTTATTTCCGCCATAAAAAAGAAATCCGCCGGATAGCTGTATTTTTTCTCACTGCTGCAGTGGGACTTCTTTTGGTGGCACAAATCGCAGCTTTTGCGGCAGCACAGATTTTTAATTATGCCGTAGAAAAACAGCATATGTTAAAAGGGACGATTACGGCAGAAAAAATCTCCGCCGATATTGCCGGTTACGTGCTTTTTAAAAACTTGCAGTGGAATGATGAAGCAAACCGTCCCATTTTATTTGTTCCCGAGGTACGTATGAAGGTACGTCCCTGGGATATCCTGCGCGGTAAATTGCGGGCCACCGCCATTTCGGATATCAAGCTGAAAGATGCTTCTTTTGCCCTGTATTTCGATAAAAACATGAATGTCGATCTCATTGCCCGACCCGAAAAGAAAACGAATGAACCGGCCGGACAGAAATTAACTTTGGATGACCATATCAAAAACTTCACTCGAAACGGAAATAAGATGAAGTTTCAACTCCATTTGGACAATTGCCGGATTGAAGCCTTTTATGACACACGGCATTTTATTCTTTCCCATGTAAATCTTCATGCTTCCATTGATACGGAAAAATCTCTTTTCCTTGATTTCCGTTCCGGCTCGTTCGGCGGCACGGCGGTAGGCGACGGTATGTCTCTCTACGGGGATATCGACATGACCCGTCCCGAGCATGAAGTGAACATGAATGCCGTTTTTTCGGGAATCGATCCGTCTTCTCTCGGTTTCGGCGAAAGTATCCGCGATAAAATGGATCTTACCGCCACTGCAACAGGTCCGCTCAAACGTCCGCTTGCCTTGGGCCACCTGTCGATGAAAACACTTTCCATTCCCGCTCTTGATTTCACCCAAGTGGAAGGAAATATCCGCTACCGCGGAGGGCGTTTTGATTTCACCAATGTCACCGGCCGTGTCTACGGCGGAAGGCTGGAGGCCTACGGAAATTACCATATCGATACGAGAGCCTACGATATTTATGTCAAAGGATTCGATCTCGATGCCCGCTATCCCGTCAAAAGCATACGGATGTCCTGCTATGTCGACCTTGACGGAGAAATTCATTGCGACGGCAACTCCAAAAAAGCCATTTCTTCCGGCACTTTTTCTTCCGGAAGCGGCCACTATAAATTAATTCCTTTCCGGAAAATCAGCGGCGCTTTCCATAATAAGGGCAAAGCTCTTGATTTCTACAACGTGTCCATTGAAACGAAAGCAGGCACATTCACGACCGATGCCTTTCATATCATAAACGGCAAAGTAACGCTCGGCCCTATTGATTTCACCGGCGACTCTCACAGCGCCACGGACATTCTTCCCCGTGTAAAAGGCGTAAAAGACACAGTGCAAAACATAAAGAGAAATATAGGGGAAATCAAAGAACACATACATGATTTAAAAAATTATAAAGAATCTTCCTAAAAAATTCTTTTCTCTTTTATTTTTTAGGAAAAATATTTTCTGAAGCATTTTATTTTTATATAAATACTTGTATAATTAAAAAAGACGGTAAAGGAAACCGATTCAATGGGTAATCCCGAAAGGGGATTTTTATCCGTTTCCGTGAAATGTTTTGCGGAAAGCGGTGTAAAAAGAAATAACCGGCCTCGTGACCGGGTTGAGTTGGCTTCCTTTTTCATGTTTTACCAGCTTGTAACAGAAAGGTCGTGGCGCAGCAGAAATGAAAGATTTAGTGCGACTCGAAAATATTACCAAACGCTATGATGGCCATATCATTATTCCGCCTTTGAATCTCACTATCCGTGACGGTGAGTTTTTGACCCTTCTCGGTCCTTCCGGCTGCGGAAAAACGACTTTGCTCCGCATCATCGCCGGTCTTGACAGTCCCACGTCGGGAAAAATCATTCTTGACGGGCAGGATATCACAGACTTTCCCCCTTATAAAAGAAATGTAAATACAGTTTTCCAGAATTATGCTTTATTTCCCCATATGACGGTGGAGGAAAATATCGGTTTCGGCCTGAAAATGAAGGGCGTTGCCAAAGAGGAAGCGGAAGTGCGTATCGCGAAAGTGCTGAAACTCATCCAGCTTGAAAAACTGAGAAAGCGTTATCCCGGCCAGATGTCAGGGGGACAGCAGCAGCGTGTCGCTATCGCCCGTGCCCTTGTAAATAATCCTAAAATGCTCCTTTTGGACGAACCTTTGGGAGCTCTTGATTACCAGCTCAGAAAAACGCTGCAGATTGAATTGAAAGATTTGCAGGAAGAGTTGGGCCTTACCTTTATCTTTGTCACTCACGATCAGGAAGAGGCTCTTACGATGAGTGACCGCATCGTCGTCATGAATGAAGGCGTAATCTGTCAGGATGATGATCCGGATACGATTTATCATCACCCGAGAACGACTTTTGTCGCCGAATTCATCGGGGAAAGTAATTTCTTCACTTTCGGAAATACGACGCTCGCGCTCCGGCCGGAAAAATTAAATCTCTGCGGCGAACATGATGTTTCGGCAGATCATCCTGCGCCCCGTCTTTTCGGCAGAATTGACGATGTCATTTTTTACGGCACGATTGATAAGGTTTTCATCATTCTTGACGACTCGGGACAGGAAGTCATCGCTTACCAGTATTTTGATGATGTAAAACGCTGGCAAATCGGTGACCGTGTAGGTATCTGGTGGTATGAGAAAGACGGGGTTATCGTGAAAAATGAATAAAAACGGCAAACTTCTTCTCACGCCCTCTCTTCTGTGGCTGGTGGTGTTTTTCATCATTCCCATGCTGATTGTCATCGCCGTGTCCCTGTCGGGCCGTACACCTTACGGAGAAATTATTTTCCGCTGGACTCTCGGAAATTACGCCCGTTTTTTTGATGCCCTTTATATTTCTATTTTTGCACAGACTCTTTTTGTAGCCGCTGTTACTACAGTCTGCACGATTCTCATGGGCTACCCCCTTGCTTACTACATCGCTGGAATGCCGCCGCAGATTCGCCAAAAAGGACTGATTCTCTGCATGATTCCTTTCTGGATTAATTTTATTATCCGCTCTTATGCGTGGGTCATTATTCTCCGCACCCAAGGTGTCATCAATACGATTCTTCTGAAACTGGGAATTGTGGATTTGCCCGTCCAGTTTCTTTATAATGAAGGCGCTGTCATGGTCGGCATGGTCTATGCGCTTTTGCCGTTTATGATACTTCCCGTTTACGTATCTATCGAGCAGCTTGATCACCGGCTTTTGGAAGCGGCAGCGGATCTCGGGGCCTCTCCTTTCAGAGCGTTCCGTAAAATCACGCTCCCTCTCACCATGCCGGGTATTGCCGCCGGAACGATACTCGTTTTTATTTCTTCTCTCGGTATGTTCGTTATTCCCGATGTCATGGGCGGTTCAAAGGCCGCTCTTGTGGGAAATGTCATACAGAACCAGTTTCTTTCCGCCCGGGACTGGCCTTTCGGATCGGCGCTGTCCATTCTGCTCGCCCTTCTTTCTCTGGTCCTGATTTTCCTTTACTACAAAGCCATCAATGTACGGAAAGGAGGAAACGGCCATGCAAAAAACTTGGCGTAATCATGTCCTTCTTGCCTACTCGCTCGCTGTTCTCGCTTTTTTATACCTTCCTCTCCTCATTCTGGCGCTCTACTCTTTCAATGACTCCCGTCTTAATGCGGTTTGGACGGGATTTACTTTCAAGTGGTATGCCGCTCTTTTCCAAAACCGCCAGGTCCTGGAGGCTTTGCTGAATACTCTTTTTGTCGGTGCCGTTTCCACGGCGGTCTCCACCATTCTCGGTACGACGGCGGCCATCGCTCTCCACAAGTACAGATACCGCTTTGAAAATCTGCTGAACGGTTTCATTTATCTTCCCATTCTGATTCCCGAAATCGTCATGGGTCTTTCCCTGCTCGTTCTTTTTTCCCAGACGGGACTGGCTTTAGGAAAAACGACGATTATTCTTGCGCATATCACGTTTTGCCTTTCCTTTGTGGTCATTACGGTAGGTGCCCGCCTGGAAGGTATGAAAACGGAATACGAAGAAGCGGCGAGCGATTTGTATGCAAAGCCTTGGCAATGTTTCCGCTATGTGACGCTCCCCCTCATCATGCCCGGTGTCGTTGCCGGCGCATTGATTGCCTTTACGCTTTCTATCGACGATTTTGTCATCAGCTTTTTCGTCGCCGGTCCGGATTCCACCACTCTTCCCCTCTACATTTACGCCATGGTCAAACGGGGTATTTCCCCTGAAATCAATGCCCTTTCGACACTGATGATTCTCGTGGAAATTTTTCTCGTCCTTTTCGCCGATTTCCTTCATGTCAAACATCTGAAACGGCGGGAACAGCAACATGAACAGGAAGAACTTCTATGAAAGGAACGTCCATGAAAAAAATCATTTCCTTTATCCTTTCCTTTTTTCTCCTTACCGCCGCAGGGTGCGGTGAAGAAAAAACCGCAGACACGCAGGACATGCGGGTGCTGAATCTTTTCAGCTGGGCCGATAATTTTTCCCCCAAAGTACTGGCGGACTTTGAAAAGAAATACCACTGCAAAATCAACTATGACGTATTCGGAAGTAATGAAGAACTTCTTGCAAAAATCCACGCCGGCGGCTCACGGTACGACCTCATCCAGCCGTCGGACTACATGGTATCCACCCTTTTGAAACTGGATTTGCTTGAAGAAATGGACAAGTCGAAAATGCCCAACACGTCCTATATTCTCCCGTCACTCCAACATCCGCCTTACGACCCCGACGGACGCTATTCCGTCGTCTACACCTGGGGCGTTACGGGCATTGCATATAACAGAAAATATATAAAAACGGCCCCTTCATCATGGTCCGATCTCTGGAATGATGACTACAAAGACAGGCTCATTCTGCTGAATGACAATCGGGAAGTCATCGGTATGGCACTCAAAAAGCGGGGCCGCTCCGTCAATTCCGAAAATCCGCAGGAAATCAAAGAAGCCCTGGACGACCTTTACCGTCTTTCTCCCCTGATTCTTGCGTATGATACGGACACAATCAAACAAAAATTTATTGCCGAAGAAGCATGGATTGGTATGATGTGGTCCGGTGATGCCTCTTTCTCCTACCGGGAAAATCCCGATATCGCTTTCGTCATTCCCAAAGAAGGCGCCGTCATCTGGGCCGACACCTTTGCTATTCCCAAAGGAGCAAGAAATAAAGAACTGGCCGAAGAATTTATCAACTACCTCTATGACCCTGAAGTCAGTGCGAAAAATTACGAATACATCGGATACAATGACCCGAATACAAAATCGGCGCCCTACCACTCGGAAGAGTACAAGAATGATCCCATGCTGAAGGCCGCCAAAAAATATATCCCCCTCGGCGAATGGATAAAAGACCTCGGCGAAGTTCTTCCCCTGTACGACAGAGCATGGACAGAGCTGAAAATCAGAAGATAAAAGAAATAAAAAAGGCGTTCCGTGAGAACGCTTTTTTGTTTGTCTTTATAAAATTTTTAAGTCTTTCCTCTTTTTTCTGCAGAAACAGACTGTTTTTTCTCCGTTTCCGCCGCCATGATTTTTTTCATTTCCCTGTTAATCACCGCCGCCATCATTTCCTTGGCCTTGGCATCGGGATGAAGTCCGTCGGCGGCAAAACCGGCCGGCATGGTTTCATAACTTTCAAAAGGAAGCGCCGTGTCGATATGGAGCTCTCCGCGAATCCAGTCATTCACTTTTTGGAACGATGATTTCCAGTCTTCCGCGGTTTTCTGGTGATAATACATTTCTATCCGCAGAGGATCGATTGGAGGGATTGTGAGAAATACGGGAACGATATCCGCTTCCCTGCACATATTTCCTATCGTTCTCAAATCGCTGATGACCGAGTCCGCCGTTTTCCCGAGACGCAGATTATTTGTCCCGCCCAGGATAAGCAGATACCGCACATGAAAAGGAAGCACGTCCCTTGCAAACCGTTCGGCCATCATGGACGTTTCATCACCGCTGCGTGAAAAATTCATAACAGGGAAATCAAGATACGCCGCGTAATTATACGACCAGTCGGCAGGACTGTAAGCCATACGACCGCCGCCGTGACTGATACTGTCGCCCAGTATACCCACCTCACGTTTTTCCGACGGATCATTCACGATTTTTTGAGGCTTGCTCCATGTCCCCAAAGGTTCGCCCACCTCGTCAAGACCGCGGACACGCCAGTAAAAGGTCCCTATCCGAGGAAAAGGGTCAAACAAATCGGGACTTGTCACCACGTCCCTGTAAACGGGATAATCAAACATCTCCCCCGTTTCTTCTGCCGTCTTTTCCTCTGCCACCTCGACTTCATAAGCCGCCGCGCCGGGAACGGGAACAAAAGAATAAGCGGGATAAAGAAGAACCGTGCCGTTTCCCTCGTGATAATGCACCCTCGGCAGAGGAGCCGGTTCCGGCAAAAAACGGGCCGCTTTTTTCAAACCGCAAGGCAGGGAAAAATCAGAAATAACCGTTCCGTCCAGACCGATACCGCGGACACGGAAATACAATCCGCCCCGCCCCTTATAAGATGAAAAAATAGAACCGGGCAAAATAATCCCGTTTCTGAACACATGGGAATTGGTGTATACCGGCGGCTTCATTTCTTTACGGCCGAAAAATTCCTCTTCAGGAAATATCTGCAAATCATACCATACGGCTTCCTTGTTTTCTTTCCACGTCAAAATAAAAAAACGGTCCTCTCTGTTCTCCGTCTCTATCTTTTGATGATTTTCCGGAAATGAACGCTCTCCGCCGGAAACGGGCACTGCCTCTTCTGCTCCTGCAGTAAAACAGACCGTCCACAAAAAAAGAAATAAAAATAAACGCCGCATCACGCCGCTCCTTTCCCTATCCTTTGAGTATACCCGCCGCAAAAGCATTTGCCAACCCGTCTTATATAAGCAAAAACAAAAAATAACGAAATGACGCACATAAAAAACTGTCCCCGTGATGAGGACAGCTTTTCTTTTTATGATACGGATTAAATATGACCGATACTCTTTAAAATGACCTGGGCAATGACGGCCGATCCGATATAGGTACCGACAAATACTACGATACTGACAAGAACGATTCGCCAGCTGCTCTTGGCAAAGACATCAAGGTCCTTGCAAATAGCAATCCCCGCATAAGCAAGAATCGGTGTGCAAAGCTGCAGGAATCCTACATTCTTTACATAGTAATTGATAATGTCACTTCCAGGAAATCCCGGATAAGTAACGATACAACCTAAGGTAACGATGTAGGCTGCTCCCGGAATATGTCCCGGAAGAACACGGCCGAGCCACATACCGATAAAAGCGATAACGATAAGAATCAGCATGCCCGGAATCGCCTGGGCGAGCGGATTATTTGTGCCTACCACATTCGCAACGAGTGACATGGCACCGGTAATCAGGAGAACTTGTAATATTTCCGTTAATTTCATTTTGTCTCCTCCTCTTCTGCCGGTACTTCCTCTATAGTATCATGCGGTTCCGCTTCCGGCGGATATTCACCGTATTTGATACGGTAACATTTTCTGTAAAGCCATTCCGACATGGGGAGCGCCATCCAGATACTCATGTACAGTCCGTCAAGACCGGAAAGCATATTACTTGCTGCCCCGAAAGCCGCCAGCTGGTCTGCCATCTGCGGATACATGGCAGAAAGCGATCCTACTGCCGCGGTCATCATACTTGCCGAGCCGACACCGGCCGCCATAGCCAGCGCGAGCGGGTGGAAAGGCAGGTAAGAAGCAGCTACGCTTGCCATAAGGCCGAAGAAAATCGTGCCGATAACCGTACCGCAAATATAAACGCCCATGACGCCCCGTCCTTCCGGTGCATCCAGTCCGTACCGTTCCCCGATAAGTGCTACGTTCGGTTCACGGGCTACCGAGTGGGCCGCTCCGATAGCTTCTCTTTTCAGTCCGATAAATACGGCAAGCGGTATCCCGATGAGTACCGTTCCCAAGTTGCCGAATTCCTGCAAAATCAATGCCGGCGATGCAGCCAGAATTTTCGGCAGTGTCGGGCCGACAAGAGTCCCGTAACGGGACATCAGGAGCATCAGCGTGACACCCAAAAGTCCGCTTGCCACATGGATTTCCTTTTCACTTGAAATTTTGGTAAACCGCGGTGCTGTAAACACTCCCATAATTAATGCATACATCATCGGCAAAAGTACGATTTTACCGATACCGACGCCGATTGTAATATTTCCTATCAATTCCGATATCACAACCAGGACCAGCACGATCAAGTGCAATTTGATATTTTTCATCTCCGCTCCTTCTTCCTTTTTTACTACCCTTCGAAATAACCGTCTAACTTCGCTAAATATTCTTCCTTTGTCAAAATTGGCTTTTCCTTTTCCAGTATGTCCTTTGCCAGCTTTGCATCATCAAAAAGTAGATCAATGATACTCATGGCGAAGGCTTTTCCCGGAGAAAGTGCGGCCGCTTCGAAATCGGTCACGCAGAACTCTTTGGTATGAAGTCCTCCGTCCGCTCCGCCGATAAAGGGGTGAATACTCGGCATCAGATGGGAAATATCTCCCATATCCGTGGAGGCCGTAAAGTGACCGGCTTCCCTGATTTCCGTATCCGGTGCTTCTTCTTTTACATTATCGACGAATATCTTATTCAGATTTTCACTGCATGCAAGCGGGAACATACCGGGCAGTGTCTCAATTTTCACTTCCGCACCGACCGCCATACCACCAGCACGGAGCGCCGCATCGACACGCTTATGCTGTTTGTCGATAGCATCCATCGTCTTCGCCCGGACATAGAGTTCCATACGCACATCGGAAGGCACATTATTCACCAAATCGCCGCCTTTGGTGATAATCGGGTGGACACGGACCATGTCGTCTTCTTTAAACGTTTCACGGAGAGAATTGATTCCCATGATACCCAGGCAGGCCGCATTCAAAGCATTGATTCCTTCATGCGGTGCGTTTGCCGCATGTGCCGTCTTGCCCACATACTGCACCGTCTTTCCGACGAAGCCGTTACTTGATTTTCCTATAAATACGGCTTTTTCCGGTGCATTACCCTGGGAATGCATCATCATCGACATATCGATATCATCGAAATGCCCTTCATACACCAGCTGGCTCTTGCCGCCGATGAAATGAATTTTCCCCTCTTTTCTCAAGCGTTTGCGGTAATCAATTTCCACATACTCTTCAGCAGGTACAGCGAAAAATACGGCATTCCCGGAAAGTTCTTTCATCACGCCCGACTTGACAATCCCTGTAGCTGCCGCCAGCATGGACGCCATTTGCAGGAAATGTCCGCATGTATGAGCTGCTCCCGTCAGAGGATCCGCTTTCGGACTGTCCGGTGTACCTACCGCATCCAGTTCGGCAAGTACTGCAATAGTCGGTCCGTTTTCTTTTCCGGAGACCTTGGACTTGACTCCCGTAAGCGCAAGCCCCGTCTTCGGATCCAGTCCGAGACTGCGCATATACGTTTCTATCTTGGCCGCCGTTTTCGTTTCCTTGAAACCGAGCTCCGGCTCACTTTCAATATCGAGTACGACCTTATGAATCGTTTCTGCCGCTTCATCAATCGCCCGGCAAACGGCTTTCTTCATTTCTTCTTTTGTCATAGTGCCCTCCTTCTATAACTTTAACTAATTCTATCATATATAAAATAGATATATCAAGATATTGTGTCTACTTATTATGAAAAATTTACTATTTTTGATACCTTTATTTACACTTTTAATGTCCTTTTAAAAAACGACGTACCGTTTCCGGTAAAATTTCTCTCTTTCGTTATTTTTTACATGCGTCATTCCAGTATTTTTTGGTTTAGCTCATATTTATTTTCATTTTTACATGTCTGCTCACACTTGCCCCTTCCGCCGGCTAACGCCGCCACCTTCCCCGTGCCCGGGGACGGCCTTCCTGATAGAGTCACTTCTTTATTTTTCGGTTTAGCTCATATAAAAACAGCAGTTAATACTTGCATTTTCTGCCGGATTCTTCACTCAGTGACAATTCTATTTATTCCATTACAGTCAAATCAGATTTTTATGACCGTTCAAGAATGACAGGCAGGTATTTAGTGCCTCTCTGTAAAAACCGTCTTTTTGTTTCTGCTCACACTTGCCCCTTCCGTCAGCTCCGCTGACACCTTAGCCAAGGCAAAGCGTTTCACACACTTTTACAGCGTCGCTCTGCTCCTCGAAAAGCGGTTCGCTTGCTTCCCGTGTGCGGGGACGGCTTTCCTGATAGAGTCCTTTTCTTATTTTACCAACACTTGCTTCCCGTCATTCGGGAACGACTTTCTGCTTGAGTCACTTCTTTATTTTCCGGTTTAGCTTATTTCTTGCCATGCAAAAAAGCCCCTTTCGGGGCTCTGTTTTTTTGTTTTATTTTACAATTTTCAGCTCTTCTTTTTCTTTCGGGAAGATAAGGTTCAGCAGAATGGCTACGATGAATACGACGGCTACGCAGTTTTCTGCAAAGACACTTCTGAAGAGATCGGGGAAGAGACGGAATATTTGCGGTGTCTGTGTGAATCCCAAACCTATGGAAAGGGAAAGTGCGGCGATGCTCATGTTTCTTTGGGAGTATCCGCACTGGCTAATCATTCTTACGCCGCTGACCACGATTGAGCCGAACATCATGAGGGTACAACCGCCGAGAACGGCATCGGGCAGTGAAGCTAAAATGACTCCCAAGGCAGGAACGAATCCGGCAAGAATCATAATGGCCGCTCCGCAGGCAATGGCTTTTCTGTTCACTACTCTTGTCATGGCAATGAGGCCTACGTTCTGGCTGAATGAGGTAATCGGCATACATCCGAAGAGGGCGGACAGACTGCTGACGAATCCGTCAACGGTGATGGCCCCCGATATTTCTTTGTCTTTCGCTTCTCTGCCGAATCCCATGGCAGCCAAGGCAGAAGTGTCTCCCAAGGTTTCCGTGGCAGAGACTAAAAAGATAAGAAATACAGAAAATATGGCGTCGGCGTGAAATTCAAGTTCATAAGGCATGAGTGCGGGAAGTGACAGAACGGAAACGGTTGTCATGCGTGTCAAATCGACCATGCCGAAAAAGAACGCCGCTATATATCCTACGACAAGTCCGAAAAGTACGGAGAGTTGTTTGTAGAATGATTTTGCTTTGATATTAAAAATGAGACAGGATATGAGGGTAATCGTGCCGACGGTCAGGTATTTCCAGTCGCCGAATTCGGGATTTCCGAAACCGCCGCCGAAGGAGTTGGCTCCGATGGGAAGAAGGGAAAATCCGATAGCGGTAACGACACTGGCAGATACGATAGACGGGACGAATTTCCGCCACCAGGCGGCACCGAGTCCCAAGATTCCTTCAAGAATCCCGCCTACAAGAGCCGCTCCGAGAACGGCACCGTAGCCGTATTTCGTTCCGATGACGCAGAAGATGGAGACAAAGGTGAAGCTGATTCCCATGATGATGGGCAGTCCGCTTCCTATCCGCCAGAAGGGAAACAGTTGGAGCATGGAGCCGATGCCGGCGATAATCATGGCTGCCTGTACGAGCGAGGCCGCTTCTGCCGCAGGCATTTTCACCACACCGGTCACGATGAGTATCGGTGCAATATTGGACACAAACATGGCAAGTACATGCTGAAGTCCGAAAGGAACAGCTTTTTTTACGGAAATATCTCCGTGAAATTCATAAATAGAATCCCTGTTTTCCATGGTGTCTCCTTAGCGGAATGTAATGGTGCCTGTAGCGGCATCCATTTTTTCTATAATGGCAAGAGATTTGAGGTCGTAGCCTTTTTGGCGGAGACGGTCGCCGCCTTCTTGGAATCCTTTTTCAATGCAGATGCCCACACCTTCCACGATGCCGCCGGCCTGTTTTACCAGTTCTATCAGTCCTTCTACGGCACAGCCGTTGGCAAGGAAATCGTCCATGATGAGGATATGCTCTCCGCGGCTGAGATATTTCTTTGAGGCTACTACATGGTTTGTTTTGTTGTGCGTGTAGGAGTGGACTTCCGTTTCGTACATGTCTTTATCCATATTGCTCCCTGCCGATTTTTTGGCAAAGAGAACAGGCACTCCGAAATAAATGGCGGTGAGACAGGCAATGCTGATCCCCGATGCTTCGATGGTAAGTATCTTGTCTACTTTTTTACCGGCAAAGAGGGTTTTAAATTCTTTTCCCAATTCACTGATAAAGGGAACGTCGATTTGGTGATTCAAAAAACTGTCCACTTTCAAAACGTTCCCCGGCTTAATAACGCCCTCTTTAATTATTTTTTCCTGAAGTAAATTCATTTCCGCCACCACAGCCTCTCTATAAATGTATCTGTTTATTTCATGTATTATAATATATCGGCACTAAAAAAAACAGATAAAAATTATGCTTTTTCTCCGATAATTGCACATTTCTTTTGTTTTTTATATAATAAAAATATCTTTTTTTCTGATGCGGTCTGCTTTTATGCAGTATAAGCGGAGAAAAATTTTTATTCACTCTGTTTTTAAAGGAAGGGAACGGTTATGACACAAGAAGAACAAAAAAAAGAATCCTTGTCCAAGCTGCCTAAGGTCGGCGTGAAGGGCATGATTGCTCTTATTTGTGCGATTTTATTTTTCGCCGGCGTCATGGCGTCCGTCCAGGGCGCCGAATGGTTGAAAGCATTCGATTTCGGGACATTAATCGGTAAATTCGGGACAATGAAGGATCCTGCAAAAAATACCTTCGTCGGTGCCGGCGGTATCAGTGCAAGAGGCGGTTTCCTCTTTGCCCTCTCTCTCATTCCGTCCGTCATGCTGGCACTGGGATGCATTGAAGTTTTTGCCCACTACGGGGCGCTTTCGGCAGCCCACAAATTGATTACCCCGCTTTTAAAGCCTCTCATGGACGTACCGGGGCTGACAGGTCTGGCACTCATTACGGACATGCAAAGCACCGATGCAGGGGCCGTTCTCACAAAAGAACTGTACGACCAGAATCTCATCGATAAACGGGAAAAGACAATCATTGCGGCATGGCAGTATTCCGGTGCCGGGGCTATTAACAACTACTTCGCCATTGTCGGTGCATTATTCGGATTTATGATTTGCCCGATTATCATTCCCCTGGTTGTTATCACCATCATGAAATTCGTAGGCGCTATCATTTGCCGCTTTATACTGGATAAATTTTACAAAGAGGACTTTACTTATGACAACTGAAACGAAACAAACAAAAGCAGCGAGTGAAAATATTTTTGATATCTTCGTCAACGGCTGCCGCAAAGGCTGGAACCTGGCCACCCAGAATCTGGTTCCCAATATTCTCATGGCCTATGTTATTGCTTACATTTTAAATATTCTGGGCGTTATGGATTTCCTGAACCAGTGGCTCGGACCGGTGATGAATCTTTTCGGCCTTCCCGGCGAATCGATTCTCGTCCTTCTCACCACCTGGCTCTCCTGCTCCGCCGGTGTCGGCGTGGCGGCTTCCTTGTACAGCACCGGCCTTTTGAACGGCGAGCACATCACGATTCTTGCTCCCGCCCTCGTTCTTATGGCCTCACAGGTACAGTATATGGGCCGTCTTTTGGGCGTAGCGGATGTTCCGAAGAAATATTGGCCGTTCCTCATGGTAATCAGTATTTTCAATGCCGTTGTCGGTATGATTGCCATGAAATTAATTATTCCTTTCTTTAATTAACTTTTTGAAAGAAGGTTATTGTATGAGTAATGTAATGAAACACTTCAACTATCTCCATTCCATTCCGGAAATCGGAATGCAGGAAGTAAAAACGTCCGCTTATGTGGCAGACGTCTTGAAAAAACTCGGCTATGACGTGGAAACAGGCGTCGGCGGCGGTACAGGTGTCGTCGGTGTCTTAGACAGCGGCAAGCCCGGTCCCGTACTGGGACTCCGTGCGGACATGGACGCTCTCGCTACCAAAGACGGCGGTGCCGCCCATCTCTGCGGCCACGACGGCCATATGTCCATGCTTCTTGCTGCCGCTGAAGAAATTATGGAAGAAAAACTTGTCAAAAAAGGAAAACTGAAACTTGTTTTCCAGCCGGCAGAAGAAACAACGGAAGGCGCTTTCTCCATGCTGAAAGGCGGCGTTATCGATGATATAGATATCCTCATCGGTATGCACGGCCGTCCCATACAGGAATGCCGCACGGGAGAAGCTGCGCCTGCCCTTTACTACAGTGCCGCTTCCCACCTGAAAGTGGACATCAAAGGCGCACAGAGCCACGGTGCCCGCCCCTATTTGGGAATCAGTGCCTTAGATGCAGCCTGCCTCGTCGTGCAGTCCGTCAATGCTCTGCGTTTCAACTCGAATGTAGTCTATAATATCAAAGCTACACAAATTCATTCCGACTGCGGCGTTACCAACGCTGTCCCGGGAGAAGCGACCATCACCTTCGACCTGAGAAGCCAGGACAATGATGTCATGGAACTGATGATTGAAAAAGTGAAAACTGCTGCCACACACGCTGCCGCATCTATCGGCGCAACAGCAGAAGTCACCGTGATGAACCAGATCCCTGCCTCCATTCTCACCCCGGAAATCACCGATATGCTTGCCGAAGTCATCAAAGAAGAACTCGGTGAAAAAGCATGCATACCGCCGATCACCACAGCAGGCGGAGAAGACTTCTTCTGGTATCCGAAAGAACGGCCGGATCTGAAAACAGGCTTCGTTGCACTGGGTGAAGATGCACAACCCGGACTTCATGACCCGGCAATGCACTTCAATACCGATGCCCTGCCGAACGGTGTAAAAATCCATAAAGGAATCGTCAAAAAAATTCTCGGCTGATTTATTCATAAAGGCAGCTCCTGCGGGGGCTGCTTTTTCTTATCCCTTCAGTAAATCCCGGCACGACTTTGCGATTTCCTCTCTTAAAACAAGCAATAAAAAAGCACATGCCTTGCGACATGTGCCGTTTTTTTACATTATACAGCTTTCGTGCTGTATTTTCCGTCCGTGAGCAAACCTGTCCACGCACCTGCTTTCATTTCTGCCACCATGGCATTCATGAAATTATATTCCCCTTCCAGACGGAGCAGATCCTCCAATCTTCTCGTATGGAGCAGGCGGGAATAAATACGGCCCGCTTCATCATAGACCATAATAGCCGGATGTACAGAGTTGTCATCGGTATAATCAATGCCGTTCTCTCTCATATAATCCGATACATCTCCAATCAGACGTTCATACGACTCCAGTAATTGTTCCATTTTCATAACTGCATCATACATGTGGTTCATGGCGATTCTCCCTTCTATAAAATTATTTCCAGTGAAATCCTTTATATATGTGACCGGTCTGAATTCAGGTTTCCCTTCCTTCTGATTTGATTATATGACTATTTTCCCCCAATTTCCAGTGTTTTATACAAGTTATTCCCATTTGTTATATCTCGCTCGTTTTTTCTACCTTTTAGTCCGTTTTTGAATGAACTTTGAGAAAATAAAAACATATTTTCCGATTTTCAGAAAAGAAAAATCAAAAAACAGGGAAATGACTCACACAAAAACCGTTCCTGTCTGTTTGAAAAAATAAAACGGCATAAAAAAAGCGGGCATTTCCCGGAACGTCAGATTTTTCTCTGATTTCTTATGCCCGCTTGAACATTTTCTTTGTATTGCACTTGGAAAAAACGAATTTGTCTTCCCTTATCTGGTACTCGAGCGACCAGATTTCTCCATGACTCACTTCTACCCGCACATTTCTCGGTCCCACGTTGTATTCCTTAAACCGCTGGCCGCGGATATGACGGGACCAGGAGGCCTTCACTTCGATGACATGCTCGCCCGGTGCCAGGTATACCGCCGGAACGCCTACACAGTAGAGAAACGGCTCTGCTTTAAGGCCGTCAATCCTTGTGATTTCATTGATACTTGCATAGTTTGTATTTCCTGCATGTCTTTTGTAGAGAAGAACGATGGCGGAATGGCGGTTCGATGTATTCAGGCGGGTAATCTTTTTCTTTTGCATTTGAAAAATAAAGAAAATAACAGCCATAGACGCAATAATTCCGAGCGCACGCCATATGTAGAGTGTCGTTTCGTCTATCATGCCCGCCATGCGTTTTCCCCCTTCCTTTTCTTTTATTGTAGCTTATATTCTATGAAATAATAAAATTCCTTTAATTTATATATGATATTCTTTCCGGTTATATTTCTTTTTCTCTTATTAAAAAACGCCCTCTTATCGGGAGGGCGCCGGAAATAAGGATTATATATTCCAGTATTTGGGAACGTATTTCGATGTAAATAAATTGATGGCAAAATTGTCGGTAAGACCGCTGATGTAGTCTTTGGCGGCAAGGGAAATATTTCCGCCTGCCAGTTTTTTCTGTTTTTCCGGAAGTTCATCCGGGTGTTTCATGTACCATTCATAGAGCATGACGACTACATCGTGCCCTCTTTTTCTGTCGGGAATGAGGGCCTCTGACATGTAGACCTCAGAAAACATAAATTCCCGGAATTCGAGGAGCGTTTCATCTCCTTCACGGCTCATGTGTATGCTGTCCTGATCCGCCGAATTCGCAACGAGATCTTCCACCATGGCGGTAATCATGGAGGAGTGGGTCGTTCCGAGAACGCGCCGTACTCTCTCGGGGAGCTTGTCCGCCGAGATGAGGCCCATGCTTTCTGCATCGTCATAGTCGTGGCAAAGATAGGCAATGCGGTCGGCGTATTTAATTAAACTGCCTTCCAGGGTACGGGCTTTCAAATTTCCCGAGTGATTTAAAATACCGTCTTTCACTTCTTTGGTCAGGTTCAGTCCTTTTCCGTCATTTTCCAGTGCATCGACAATCCGCAAACTTTGCTCGTTATGCTCGAAATGTCCGCACGCATCACGGAGGGCCTGCTCGCCTACATGGCCGAACGGGGTATGTCCCAGGTCATGGCCCATCGCAATGGCTTCGACAAGGTCTTCGTTCAGCCGGAGTGCTCTTGCCATGGTCCGCCCGATTTGTGCCACTTCCAGCGTATGGGTCATACGGGTGCGGTAGTGGTCGCCTTTGGGGGCAATGTATACCTGCGTTTTATGTTTGAGCCGCCTAAATGAATTGCTGTGAAGAATTCTGTCTCTGTCCCTCTGGAAAGCCGTTCTAATCGGGTCTTCCGTTTCTTTTCTTCCCCGCTCCGCTTCGTCTGCAAAAGCCGCCCGAGGGCTTAATATATTTCTTTCTGTCTGTTCTGTCCGTTCACGAATGAGCATGCTCTCACTCCTTTCTGTATGTATTGTAACATGAGAATCAAACTCATTTCCTTTTTCTTGCAGCAGGAATGTTTCTCCGCAAAAAAAGACGGAATGTCCGCCTTTTTAAAGAAATATCAGCAACGATTGCCCCGCAGATTGAACCAAATGACCAGACCGGCCACCATGAAAGCGGCGGCAGTCAGCCAGAATACCGAGCTGTAGCCGAAAGTCATGGCAATCGCTCCGCTGCATACGGGACCTGCCACATTCCCCATAATGGTGACACTGGAAACGATACCGAATACGATGCTCCTTTTTTCCGGAGGCACCGACTCGGCGATATACGTATTGGCAATCGGCATGATGAATCCCATACCGAAGCCCGTCGCAGCCCTGAAGAATCCGAGACCCCATATATTAGGCATCAGATATTGCATGATAAAGGTAAGTCCCGCAAAAAATGTAGACGCGAGAAGCACTTTTTTCATCGGTATCCGTGCCGTCACATTGCCCACGGAAAGTGAGCAGGCCGCACTGACACCGCCGGCAAGAAAAATAATGATTCCCACCGTCGTTGCAATCAAATCCGCATCGCCGCCCATCATTTCCTTAATATAAAGAGGAAGAATCGGCCCGATACCGGTAATTCCGAAATTACAGAGAAACTGCATGCCCACCATGATACGGACAAGCGGAATTTTTATGAAATATTTCAATTCTTTCCACGTCGATGTCTTTTTCTCCGCCGGTTTTTCCCGTATATCAGGCATGAAGACATGCAAACTGATCAGACAGAGTATCGCCAGGACGGCGAAAAAAATAAACGGCATGCGGTACCCGAACGTATCCGCCACCAGTCCGCCTGCCAGAGGGCCGAACATAATGCCCATGACCATAGACGCCTGGAAATAACCGAGGAATCTTGACGTTTCTTCCTCAGGAGTCACCATAGTCACCACAGAAAGACCAATCGGCACAAATCCGCCTGCCAGCCCCTGCACCGTACGCAGCACGAGTACCTGCCACGGAGCTGTCGCTACCGCACAAAGAAGAGCCGTTACAATCGCTGCCGCTAAAACTATCGACATGACCAGCTTCGGTCCCCGCCGTGATGCCTCGAGTGACCAAAACGGCGCACTCAGAGCAATCATAAAAGGAGTCACTCCCGATATAAGCCCTGCCCAAAAGGCCGCCTCTCCCGGATCATTGACTCCAAGTTCCCCCAAAAAAAGAGGTAAGAATGCCATGACACCGATCATCGCAATTCCTGCTCCCACTTGGATACCGCACATCAGATAGGCAATCCGTTTCCAATTTTCATGTTGTGTCATCGCTTTCACCTCCCGTTCCAAAGTTTACAAATAAATATTTTTACCATTTCATGGTATAACCTCACCGGACGGCAAGTCAAGTATTTCCCGATTTTCATCATGTATTTTCCCGTTTTTTCTCCTCTTTATTCCAATATTTGTTATAATACAATATATGAAATATTAATGTATCAAGAGGAGGATATGATGAAATTCACAGAAATCGCCCCTGAAGAATCAGGCTTTAACCCCTTTACCGACTGGAGTAAATATATCCTTGTCACGGCAGGGCAAAAAGAAAAGTGTAATACGCTCCTTGTCACATGGGGCACATTCGGCCAGATATGGAGAAAAAAAATCGCTACCGTTTATATACGGCAGAGCCGTTTCACCAAAACATTCCTGGACAGTCAGGACTACTTCACCCTGTCCTGCCTTTCCGAAGACTATAAGCCGCAAATGAGCTACATGGGCCGCCACTCCGGCAGAGATGAAGACAAATACAAAAATTCCGGTCTGCACCCCATAGATTTAGACGGTGCCGCCGCCATAGAAGAAGCGGACCTCGTCTTTGTCTGCAAAAAAATCTACACCGACGAACTGACAGAGGACCACTACACCAACAAGGAAATCTACATGAAACACAACAGCGGCAGTCACAGCAACGACAACCACAGCGTGTACATGGGAGAAATCGTCAAAGTCTACAAAAAAGTATAATTCAGACAAGAGAAATAAAGGAAAACAAAAGAGCAGAAAGAGGCATAAACACCTCGCTGCTCTTTTTGTATGAGCAAAAAAACGAAAACCGCCACCCTGTCTTTTGAGTGGCGGTCTCTTATTACCGGAAATTGACCTTTCCGATTACTTTACATTATAAAGTCCTGTCGTTCCTTCTTTCAGGTTGATCATAATATTCTTCGTCTGGCTGTAATGTTCCAGCATGACCTTGTGAGTTTCACGGCCGATACCGGACTGCTTGTAGCCGCCGAACGGAGCCCCTGCAGGAATGGCATTGTATGTATTCACCCATACACGGCCAGTCTGTACACTGCGGCTTACCTTCATAGCCGTATTCAGATTGCTTGTGAATACACCGCCGCCGAGACCGTATACGCTGTCATTGGCCAGTTCTATAACTTCTTCTACCGTCTTGAACTTCTGCACTACCACAACCGGTCCGAAGATTTCTTCCTGGCAAACACGGGCTGCATTATTTTTAGCAATCATGATTGTCGGTTTCAGGAAGAATCCTTTATCACAGCCGTTATCGGTGTATCTTTCACCGCCGGTCACCAGAGTTGCACCCTCGTCCAGACCGATTTTAATATAGCTCAGCACTTTGTCCTGCTGTTTCTTGTAAATCTGTGCCCCCAGCTGGGTCTGCGGATCTGTCGGATCGCCTACCTTGACCCCTTCGAAAGTAGCTTTCAATTTGGCCAGGAATTCATCAAAAATACCTTCCTGGATAAATACGCGGGAGCCGGCACAGCAAACCTGTCCCTGATTGAAGAGAATTCCTGTAGCTACCCCTTCTACTGCCTGATCAATATCGCAGTCGTCAAAAATCATATTGGCCGACTTACCGCCAAGTTCGAGTGTTACGGGAATCAGCTTGTCTGCTGCCGCTCTGTATACATTGGCACCCACTTCCGTAGAACCGGTAAATGCCAGTTTGTCGATATCCGGATGGTCGAGAATCCACTGTCCTGATTTAGAACCTGCACCGGTAATGACATTCAAAACGCCCTTCGGAAGAACATCGGCAATCAGTCTTACAAATTCAAGCATGGAAAGAGAAGTATGGGAAGACGGTTTGATAACAATCGTGTCCCCTGCGGCAAGAGCAGGCGCTAATTTCCATGCTGCCATGAGGAACGGGAAGTTCCAGGGAATAACCTGTCCCACAACACCAATCGGTTCATGAATCACAAGAGACATGGTATTGTCATCAAGCATCGTTGCCGTCCCTTCCTGGGCACGGATACAACCTGCGAAATAACGGAAATGATCGGATCCCATCGGGATATCTACCGCACTCGTTTCACGAATCGGTTTCCCGTTGTCCAAAGTTTCTACCAAAGCGAGATGCTCTGCATTCTCGTCGATAATATCAGCAATTTTTAAAAGATAATTCTGTCTTTCGATCGGAGAGGTATGACGCCAGGAAGCCAATGCACGGCGGGCTGCCGCTACAGCCTTATCCACGTCTTCCTTAGTTGCTTCTGCACAAGCAGCCAAAACCTCGCCGTTGGCAGGATTATGTGCCTCAAACGTGCCGCCGTCAGATGCGGGAACAAACTCACCATCAATAAAAAGACCGTACTGTTTTTGAAGTTTTGCGTTGACCATAAAATAAACCGCCTTTCAAAAAATAGGGAATGTAATGCCGGGAATCAATCCCGAACCTTTCACCAAACGATGAAAGAGATTCCGTCGGAGTTTTTACGATTGACCGGAAGTCCGAAAGAATATACACAAATCATTATTATGAAGGAAATAGCCTGTCATATATTCACACAGTAGTCCCTCATTCATTCAAATTTGATGAGTATAGTATATCAGATATCCATAAAGTATTCAAGCCTATCGATTTACTATTAAATATTTAGATGTATGGTTTCATGTATGCAAAAAACAGATAACGCCTTCGAGAAATAACCCGTACACCGCCCGTTTAAGCGTATATAAAATAATAAAAACTATAATTTCTTTCTTTCTTAGTTGTCAGCTTCCCCCGAACTCGGAGGGAAGTGCCGAGCCTTGCGAGGCGATAGGGGCAAGCTTGCGTACACAGGTTAAAATATCATAGAAAAACCAAAAGCACCCCTGCCGTCATTCTTGAGCGGCGGGCAGAATCGGAATGATGATGGAAGAAAAAACATAATTTGACTCTTAGCGAAGAATCCGGCATAGGATAATCGCAAAAAGTGTATTTAACACCCGTATCCTTTGCCAGATTCTTCACTTCGTTCAAGAATGACAGGCAAGCAGTTAATACTGTTCCGTATGAAATCTTTTTACATGTTTGCTCATACTTGCCCCTTTCGTCAGCTTCGCTGACACTTTCCCCGTGTCCGGGGACAGCTTAAAGACTTGCATTCTTTCCTTTTTGTGACAACTCCCGTTTAATACTATTTATAAAACGCATTTCACTTTTGCCACCATTCAAGAATGACAGGCAAGTAGTTAATTTCTTTTATAAAAAACTATAATTTCTTTTTCCTTAGTGTCAGCTTCCCCCGAACGCGGAGGGAAGTGCCGAGCCTTGCGAGGCGATAGGGGCATGTTTGCGTACACAGGCCAAAATCGTTTTTGTTGATTTTACTCACGCTTATTTTTATTTTTTCGATTCTGCTCATACTTACCCCTTCCGTCAACCTGTCGGTTGACACCTTCCCCGACAAGCGGGGACGGCTTACATTTCCTGTACTTTTCTTCTTAGGCGAAAAGTCATTTACCACCTCTCGAAAACACAATTCACTTCTGCCGTCATTCTTGAGCGGCGGGCAGAATCGGAATGATGACAGAAGAAAAAACATCATGTGCCTCTTAGCGAAGAATCCGGCATAGGATATAGGAAAACACATTTAATACTCACATTCTTTGCCAGATTCTTCACTTCGTTCAAGAATGACAGGCAAGTATTTACTACCGTTTTGTAGAAAACTTTTTACGTGCTTACTCACTCTTACCCCTTTCGTCAGCTCTGCTGACACTTTAGCCAAGGCAAAGCGTCTCACTCACTTTTACAGCGTCGCTTTGCTCCTCGAAAAGTGGTTCGCTTGCCATCACTCTTTCCCGTACTTTTTCATAACGATATTCTCGACCGCCTTTTACGACCGTTCAAGAATGACAGGCAGGTATTTAATCCTACACCGGAACGCAATTCACTCGTGCCGTCATTCTTGAGCGGTGGATAGAATCGGAATGATGACAGAAGAAAAAACATCATGCGCCTCTTAGCGAAGAATCCGGCATAGGTTAATCGCAAAAACGTATTTAACACCTGTATCCTTTGCCAGATTCTTCACTTCGTTCAAGAATGACAGGCAGGTATTTACTACTATTTTGTAAGAAACCTTTTTTCGTTTCTGCTCACACTTGCCCCTTCCGACGGCTAACGCCGCCACCTTCCCCGTGTCCGGGGACGGCTTACGTTTCGTATTCTTTTCTGCTTAGGCAAGAAGTCACTTTATACCGTTGGAAAACGCAATTCACTCGTGCCGTCATTCTTGATTGGTGGATAGAATCGGAATGATGACAGAAGAAAAAAACATAATTTGACTCTTAGTGAAGAATCCGGCATAGGATAACCGCAAAAACGTATTTAACACCTGTATTCTTTGCCAGATTCTTACCGCTCCCGTTGGTCGGGGACGGCTTGCATTTTTTGCTTTTTCCTTTTACATATCGGACAAGTATTTCATTCCTGCAACTTTTATCTGTTCTTACTGTTTTTAGCGGATGACCGTCAATATTTCAGTGCAGGCGGAAGATATCTTTTTCTATCGCCTTTTTTATTTTTCAATTTTACACATCAAAAAAGACCTCCCGAAAGAGGTCTCTTTGATTAGAATCAGTGATTCTCAAATTAGAACTTGTAGTTCAGGGATACTGTCCAAGCGTCTTCTGTCTTGTCAACGCCTTCTGCATCTACATCAAACGCATATTCACCATGGAGATACAGGTTCTTATCAAGAGCTACATCTGCCAAAGCGTTCCAGTATGTAACGTTGCCGGCATCTTTCTTGGTAAGATTTTTGAGAACGTCGGTCTGTGTGCCTGTGCCGCCGAAATAAACGCCACGGTCAACATCATTGTAAGCTACATCAATAGCAAAGGATCCCGGTTTTTTCAGATCCATTTTGCCGAAACCTACGCCGGCATTCCAGGCGGTATCATTATCATTCATGTATGTAGTATTGGTCCAGTATTCACCAAAGATACGGAAATCTTTTGATGCCGGGATAACAAGTCCTGCACCCATGATTTCATCTGCATATTCGCCAGTGCCACGAATATAATCCAAGTTCAGTTTTACTGCACCAAAGTTTGCATGTCCTTGTGCATAAAGGTAATCTTCTGATGTTACATATTCTTTGTAATCGGAAGTGTTGAACTGACCGTAGCCTACAGATACACCAAATTTTCCAAGTCCGAACTGTACTTCTGCGCCATCAAATCCATTTCCTGCATTGTAGAGCCAACCGCCCTGGTTACCAAACTTCAGCGGATATCTGCCAAGACGAACTTCTGCAGTATCGCCAAAACGGTGGTCGATATAAATTTGATCAGCCTGTACTTCTGAAGTAGCATCATTCTTGAAGTTCATGTTAGCAACAAGACGGCCTTTTACAAATGTATTTTCTGCAGCCTGTGCCTTTACGTTGATTCTTACACGACCATCCCAGCTATCAGATCCGAAAGCTTTATCAGAGTAACGCATACGAGCATCGCCGGACCAGTAGAGGTTGCCGACTTTCTTTTCCAACTTGGA